>PVML01017110.1_pt1 | contig 180943 bp, 188 predicted proteins | sample 1853371 | NCBI WGS metagenome assembly PVML01 (sample SAMN08533508, study PRJNA380276) | Human gut metagenome, whole genome shotgun sequencing project. | isolation source: participant 1, chromium library | host: Homo sapiens | collected 2017 | reverse complement strand
GCGACATTATAGTATGTGGTAAACTTGAATCAACTGGTATGACAGGAGCGGCCCCCGGGCCGCTCTTATCCTTATAGATACAGCAGATCTCACACGCGGCCGGCCCGGGCATTGACAGGGCCGGCCGCGGACCGTATAATAATGTCTGCGTTATGATATGTACTTCCATACGCCTGGATAAAACGGCGGTGATGGAAAAAACGGCTGGAGAAGGGGGAACGCGCTGTGCGGCGGCTGAGGAAGGCCTATCTGGAGATTACCAATGTGTGCAATCTGGCCTGTGATTTTTGTCCCGGCACCCAGCGGGCGCCGGGCTTTCTGTCTCCGGAGGGCTTCCGGACCCTGGCGGGCCGCCTGCGGCCCCACACGGACTATCTGTACCTCCACCTGATGGGGGAGCCGCTGCTCCACCCTCAGCTGGGCGACCTGCTGGAGGAGGCGGACGCCCTGGGCTTCCGGGTGATGCTCACCACCAACGGCACCCTGCTCCGCCAACGTGAGGCGCTGCTGCTGGGCAGTCCGGCGGTGAAGAAGGTGAGCGTCTCCGTCCACTCCTTTGAGGGCAACGGCGGGGGCGGGGAGGACCTGGATGGCTATCTGGATGGGTGCATCTCCTTTGCCCGGGCGGCGGCCGGGGCGGGGAAGCGGTGCGCCCTGCGGCTGTGGAACCTGGACGGGGCGGAGACCGAGGGGGCCAACCGTCAAAACGGCCAGATCCTCTCCCGGCTCCGGGAGGTCTTTCCCGGGCTCTGGCGGTCAGACCGGCGTGGGACCACCATGGCCCCGGGCGTCTATCTGGAATTTGGTGAAAAATTCCAATGGCCCGATCTCTCCGCCCCGGAGGAGGAGGGCCGCCGCTTCTGCTACGGCCTGCGGGACCAGGTGGGCGTGCTGTGGGACGGCACGGTGGTGCCCTGCTGTCTGGACCACGAGGGGGACGTCCCTCTTGGGAACCTGTACGAGACATCCCTGGAGGAGATCCTGTCCGGCCCGCGGGCCGCTGCCATCTATCATGGCTTTTCCCAGGGGGAGGCCCGGGAGGCCCTGTGCAGGCGGTGCGCCTTTACCAGAAGATTTCAGTGAGCGATGCAGGAGACGGGAGACTGTCGAAAAACCCTCTAGCCAAAGGATTCGGAGGGAAAGATCGTGTGAAAGAAAACCGTCAGGGTTTTCTTTCACGTCCAATCAAATAACTTTTGAGCACGTTAAAAAAGTGCTCAAAAGTTATTCAGCTTGTCGAAAAGGCTTTTTCGACAAGCTGCGGCGGAGCGGCATACAGCCGCTCCGCCGTTGGGAGTTTGGAGGGGACCATGGAGTTTTCCCAGTGGAAGGAACGATATTCGCTCTCCCTGGATGGACAGCAGGAGCAGGCGGTCCAGGCGGTGGACGGCCCGGTGCTGCTGCTGGCCGTCCCAGGCAGCGGCAAGACCACCGTCCTGGTGTCCCGGGTGGGCTATCTGTGTCTGGCCAGGGGGATCCCGCCGGAGCAGATCCTGACCATGACCTATACCGTGGCCGCCGCCCGGGATATGCGCACACGCTTCACCGCCCTCTTTGGGGAGCAGGCTGCACAGCGGCTGGAGTTTCGCACCATCAACGGCGTGTGCAGCCAGATCATCCGCACCTATGAGCGCAGGCTGGGGCGGACGGCCTTCACCCTGTTGGAGGATGCGGGACAGCGGGGGGCGCTGCTGGGGGAGCTGTACCGGGCGCAGACGGGAGAGTTTGCAGCCGAGAGCACAGTGAAGGCCCTGATGACCGCCGTCACCTATGCCAAGAACCAGATGCTGACTGGGGAGGAGCTGGCCCAGGTCCAGGTGGAAGGGGTAGAGTTTTCTAAAATCTTCCGGGACTATGAGCAGGCGCTCCGGCAGAGCCGGAGGATGGACTATGACGATCAGATGGTCTATGCTCTGCGGATTCTCCGGCAGCACCCCAGGATCCTGGAGGAATTTCAGGGGCGTTTCCGGTATTTCTGTGTGGACGAGGCCCAGGACACCTCCCGAATCCAGCACCGGATCATCCGCCTGCTGGCGGGACAGAGCCAGAACCTCTTTCTGGTGGGGGACGAGGATCAGAGCATCTACGGCTTCCGGGCCGCCGACCCCTCCGCCCTGGTCCGCTTCCCGGAGGAGTGGCCCGGGGCCCGGGTCCTGCGCCTGGAGCAGAACTACCGCTCCACCCGGGAGATCGTGGCGGCGGCGGACCGGTTCATCCAGAAAAACACCAGCCGCCTGCCCAAACACATGAGGGCCGTCCGGGGGAGCGGGCCCGCGCCGGAGGAGATCTCCGTCTATGACCGGCAGAGGCAGTACCGCTGGCTGGCCAAGCTGGCCAAGAGCTGTGACCGGGAGACCGCCGTGCTCTACCGGGACAATGACAGCGCCCTTCCCCTCATCGACCTGCTGGAGCGGGCCGGGACCCCATACCGCTGCCGCCAGGTGGAGAGCGCCTTTTTCACCAGCCGGGTGGTCCGGGACGTCACGGACGTGATCCGTTTTGCTCTGGACCCCTGGGACGGAGAGCGGTTCCTGCGGCTGTATTACAAGCTAGGGGCCGGGATCAGCCGGTCCCTGGCCCAGGAGGCGGCGGACCGGGCGGACCAGGAGAGGGAGACCATCCTGGCCTATATCGGCCGTCAGCCCGGGGCGTCTCCCTGGACCAGAAGGCAGTGCGCCGCCCTGAGCACCCACCTGTCCAATCTGCTTCAGGAGCGGGGGGACCGGGCGGTATACCGCATCGTCCACTTTATGGGCTATGGGGCCTATCTGGAGGAGCACGGCATGGACGGGAGCCGGGCGGACATCCTGGAGGCCATCGGAGCGGACCAGCCCACGCCCCTGGCCCTGCTGGAGCGGCTGGAGGAGCTGGAGCAGGTGGTGCGGGCGGGTGCACACGGTGGGGAGGAGGTCCCGTTCCTGCTGTCCACCATCCACTCCAGCAAGGGGCTGGAGTATGGGCGGGTCATCCTGATGGACGTGGCCGACGGCATCTTCCCCAAAACCGTCCCGGAGGGCCCGGAGCCTGAGCAGGCGGAGCTGGACGCCTATGAGGAGGAGCGCCGTCTGTTCTATGTGGGAATGACCCGTGCGAAGAACGAACTTTCCATTGTACGCTTCCGAAAGGAGGGACTATCCTCCTTGTTTGCGGAGGAGCTCTTTCCCACGCCACGGGAGCCGCGTCCCAATCCGGCAAAGCGGCCGCTGCCGATGGAGATGGGCCCGGACCGTGACGCCCTCGCCGCCATGGGGGAGGTGCTTGTGCCCGGAGTGCGGGTGCGGCACCGGACCTTTGGACCTGGGGTGTTGTGTGACCGGAACGGAGATATCGCCACGGTCTCCTTTGACAGCGGAGCGGATAAGCGCCTCTCCATGTCCACCGCCCTGCGTACCGGGCAGCTGAGGCTGGAGGAAGAGGAATAGGAAATAGAATGGGAGCGGACCGTCCTGTACAGGACGGTCCGCTCCCATTGGCGTCCGGGGAGGGACCGACTGGGGCGGGGGCGCATAGGATGACACGGATGGCCCCTCTCCGGGCTGTCCTATTCCAACCAAGGAGGAATCCTGCTTTGAACACCGAAACCGGCAGTTCCTGCCCAATCACCAGCTGCCCGGACAACTACGGCTCGATGCCGTCCTGTGCGGGTCTGGCTGTCCCATACGTCCCCTTCCAACAGAACGGGCCCCAGAAGTATTCCCAGAGCGAGGCCCTGAGCAACGGGACCCTGTTTCCCGGACTGAACCTCCCCTTCCACCTCAAGACCGAGGGGAGCACCCTGCCCAGCAATCCGCTGGTGGAGCTCCAGGCCCTGGAATTTGTGGTGCTGGAGCTGGGCATTTATCTGGACACTCATCCGGACGACATGGAGGCATTTGACCTGTTTAAACAGTACGCCGCCATGGAGAAGGCCGCGAAAGAGACCTATGAAGCAAAATTCGGCCCGCTGATGAAGAACAGCGCCGCCTCCGGGACGTCCTACCGCTGGCTCCAGGATCCGTGGCCCTGGAATTATCAGCAGAATGAGGTGAAGTGAGCGATGTTTATTTATGAAAAGAAGCTCCAGTTCCCGGTGAAGATCTCCACACCCAACCCCAAGCTGGCGGCGGTCATCATCAGCCAGTACGGCGGCCCGGATGGAGAGCTGGGAGCTTCCATGCGCTATCTGTCCCAGCGGTACGCCATGCCATACGCCGAGGGCAAGGGCCTGCTCACCGACATCGGCACGGAGGAGCTGGGCCACATGGAGATGGTGGCCGCCCTCGTCCATCAGCTCACCAGGAACCTCACAGACGAGGAGGTGCAGAAGAGCCCCGCCTTCGCGCCTTATTTTGTGGACCACACCACCGGCATCTATCCCACCGCCGCCTCCGGCTTCCCCTGGACCGCCGCCTCCATCCAGTCCACCGGCGACGTCATCGCAGACCTGACGGAGGATCTGGCCGCGGAGCAGAAGGCGCGGCTCACATATGACAATATCTTGCGCCTGAGCGATGACCCGGATGTCAACAACGTGATCCGCTTCCTGCGGGAGCGGGAGATCGTGCACTTCCAGCGCTTCGGTGAGTGCCTGAGGATGTGCAAGGAGAAGATGAACGCGAAAAACGTCTATCTTACCAACCCCGCCTTCGACAAGATCCAGCCCAGAGACCAGGGCCGTGGCTGACCGGATCTGGTCCCATACGGAGCCTGTCACATCAGGAGCGGACCGCCATGCTCGGCGGTCCGCTCCGTCCATTTCAGCCGCATAATTCCCGCCGCCTCCGCCATAGGATGGGGGAGAGAGGAGGGATCCTGATGAAGAGATGGCGTCTCGGGGCGTCTGCACTGGCGGTCCTGGCCACAGTAGGTGTCTGCGTGCTGTTCCTGCCGGCTCTGCGGCAGACTGCCCGGCCGGCCGCAGCCCTGTCGTCCCACCCCATCCGCTGGGTGCTGGACGCAGGACATGGCGGGGAGGATGGGGGAGCAGTATCGGTCACCGGCGTGGCGGAGAGCGGCATCAATCTGGACATCGTCCGGCGGATGGACGCGGTTTTAGGGCTCTGGGGGCAGCCTGCCTGCCTGCTCCGGGAAGAGGATATATCCCTTCACGACCCGGAGGCCGGGACCCTGCGTGAAAAGAAGGTGTCCGATCTGCACAACCGGGCGGCGGCGGTGGAGACCCTGGAGGGGGCCACCTTGGTGAGCATCCATCAGAACTCATATCCCCAGTCCCGGTATCACGGGACACAAGTGTTTTTCGCCCCCACAGAGGGCTCCCAGCAACTGGCCGAGGCCATCCAGCAGGGGGTGCAGGGGACCTTGCAGCCGGAAAACCGCCGGGCGGCCAAGCAGATCGCAGGGAACGTCTATCTGATGAACCATGTGGACAACCGGGCGGTGCTGGTGGAGTGCGGCTTTCTCTCCAACCCGGAGGAGGAGCGGGCCCTGCGGGATCCAGAGTATCAGACCCGGATGGCGGCGGTGCTGGCGTGGGTGTGCTTGATGGACACAGGTGCGGTTCCTTCTTGACATCGCCGCTGGGAGCCGATAGTATAAAAGAGTAGAAAAATACTCCCCAGCCACTGTCCGGGGACTGGGGAGCTTCGGTATGTTGTGCGGTCCGGCAGCTGGGGCCGGGAGAGGATCAAGATATGAAAACAAAAACACTTTTTTATTGCACCGAGTGCGGCAATGAGACACCGAAGTGGCAGGGGAAATGCCCGGCCTGCGGCGCGTGGAACACCATTGTGGAGCGTCCGGCGGAGAAGGCCGCCAGAAAGAGCCCGGCAGCCAGCCGGGGCAGCGCCCTGGGGGTGGCGGTCAACCGCCCCAGGACTATGGCGGAGGTGGAAACCACCGACGAGCTGCGTTTTCCAACCGGTATGGGAGAACTGGACCGGGTTCTGGGCGGCGGCGCGGTGCGGGGCTCGCTGGTGCTGGTGGGCGGCGCGCCGGGGATCGGAAAATCCACCCTGATGCTCCAGATCTGCGACCAGCTGTGCCGGTCAGCCACTGTATTGTATGTCTCTGGGGAGGAGTCGGAGCGCCAGATCAAGCTACGGGCAGAGCGGTTGCGGGTGAGGGGAGAGGGGCTCCATCTCCTCTCTGAGACCAATTTGGAGAACGTGGTCGACGCGGTCCACACCGTCCAGCCTGGCGTACTGGTGGTGGACTCCATCCAGACCCTGTACCACGGAGATGTGACCGCCGCTCCGGGCAGCATCAGCCAGGTCAAGGAGTGTACCATGGCGCTGATGCAGCTGGCAAAAGGGGAGGGGATCACCGTCTTTGTCATTGGCCATGTGAACAAGGAGGGTTCTATTGCCGGCCCCAAGGTGCTGGAGCACATGGTGGACTGTGTGCTCTACTTTGAAGGGGAGCGCCACATGGCCTATCGGATCCTCCGGGCGGCAAAAAACCGCTTCGGCGCCACCAACGAGATTGGGGTGTTCGAGATGGAGGACGGTGGGCTGGCGGAGGTGCCCAATCCCTCCGAAAGCCTTTTGGCCGGCCGGCCGGAGGATGCCCCCGGTACCTGCGTCACCTGTGTGATGGAAGGCGTGCGCCCTGTTCTGGCGGAGATCCAGGCTCTGGTGGTGCCCAGCAGCTTCGGAAATCCCCGCCGGGTCAGCAACGGCGTGGAGTACAACCGGGCCATGCTCCTGCTGGCTGTGCTGGAGAAGCGTGGCGGGCTGCTGCTTGGGAACTGTGACGCCTATCTCAACGTCATTGGGGGCCTGTCCCTGGACGAGCCTGCCGCGGATCTGGCCGCCATGCTGGCGCTGGCTTCCAGCTTTCGGGACAAGCCTGTGCCAAGCGACCTGGCCGCCATCGGCGAGGTAGGCTTGACCGGTGAGCTGCGCGCGGTGAGCAATCTGGGTCAGCGCCTGTCTGAGGTGCGGCGGCTGGGCTTTACCAAGTGCCTGATCCCAAAGCGGATCCAAGGGAAGCTGGCCGCTCCGGAGGGGCTGGAGCTGATCCGGGTGGCCAACATCCGGGAGGCGCTGGCCGCGCTGCTGTAATGGCTCACGGCTTCTGCGGAGCATTTTCCGTCCATCCCGGTCCGGGACCTCGGACCGGGACAGACCGGGGAACGAAGTTGACACAGCCCAGGCGTCCGGACTGCCCTTGGGAGGCGGCCCGAACCAGGGTGCAACGGCCGTCCAGCTGATAGACGCAGGGATCGGTGCATTGGATCAGACTCATAGGGAGGACCTCCGGCAACTGATTTTTCTCAGTATCTGCCGCTGGAGTGGAGATTATGTAATCGATCTGCGAGCCGGAGTTCAATCTGCGTTCCGAACGGACGACGGACTGAAATAAAGTTGACAGCCATTTCAGGCCGTGGTATGCTGGGAGCATCACAGAACACCTCAGAAAGAAGGAGGAGAGGGGGCGCGCCTGCTGGAGTATCTGGGAAGTACCGACTCCGGTGAGAGGGAGGTCGGGAAGAAGCCGCCAATGGCGGCTATGAATTTCGGAAAACAGGTCAACAAAATAAAAATTTTGTTGACCTGAGAGGAGGCAAAACTGCCGTCCTCCCCGAAAATCCGCCGTTTTGCCCCAAATACTGCCCGGCCCGCGCCCTGCGATCAATATGGATTACCGTACCGATGCACCACCGATTTTGCGGGATTTTCTTGTATACCATGAGACCATCCAAGGCCACTCCCGCCGCACGGTGGACGAGTATTTTTTGGACTTGAGAAATTTTTTACGCTTTCTCAAGCTGGACAAGGGCCGCGTGGCCCGCAATACGCCGCTGGACCAGATCTCCATTGACGACGTGGATCTGGATCTGGTTCGCACCGTCACCCTCAGCGACGTCTATTCCTATATGAATTACCTGTCCCGGGATCGGGCTGTCCATCCAAACAGCCCGGACGTCCACTACGGACTGTCCGCACCCGCCCGCGCCCGTAAAGTGGCCGCCATCCGCTCCTTTTATAAGTACCTCACTAACAAGGCCAAGCTGATCACCGAAAATCCCATGCAGGATCTGGACTCCCCCCATCTGAAAAAGTCCCTGCCGCGCTACCTGAATCTGGAAGAAAGCGAGGGGCTTCTGGACTCAGTGGACGGAGTCAACCAAGCCAGGGATTACTGTATCCTAACCTTGTTTCTCAACTGCGGTCTGCGGATCTCAGAGCTCATCGGCCTGAATGTAACCGATGTTCGGGGAAATCAGCTCCGGGTGCTGGGCAAGGGGAACAAGGAACGGATGCTCTATCTCAATGAGGCATGTCTCAGCGCCCTGTCCGACTGGATCACAGAGCGGGATATGCTCACCCTGGTGGATCAGAACGCGCTGTTCGTCACCCTTCAGAACCGCCGCAGAATCTCCCGGGCAGCCGTCCACAAGCTGGTGAAAAAGCATCTGGCCGCCGCCGGACTGGACAGCACACAGTACTCCTCCCACAAGCTGCGCCATACCGCGGCAACCCTGATGCTCCAGAACGGCGTGGACGTGCGCACCCTTCAGGAGGTGCTGGGCCACGACCATTTGAACACCACCCAGATCTATACCCATGTAGACAATGAGGATCTGCGCACTGCGGCCCGGGCCAATCCCCTGGGCAGAGTCAAAAAGCGGGGCAGACCGCCGGAGGGACAGGACGGGACAGAGTGAACCGCTTCTCCCCTTCCCTACCCTGGAGAAAATCGCCAGCGGCGTCCGGTTCGACAGCCGGACGCCGTTTTTGATCAAAAACAGTATAAAATGAGAACGAGATGTAACGAAAGCCAATTCCGGAGCCACTCATCCTATGAAAGGAGGGGCAGCATGAAGGAGTTATTGGCGGAACTGTTTGACCGCTATCATCAGGACGTCTATACCTATCTGTACAGCCTGTGCCATGATGTCTCTCTTGCAGAGGATCTGACCTCAGAAGTCTTTGTGGAGGTGGTCCGGTCTATTGCCGCCTTCCGTGGGAGATCCGACATCAAAACCTGGATGTTTTCCATCGCCAGGCATCAGTGGTACCAGCATCTCCGCAGAAAGAAACGTCAGATCCCAACGGAGAGCCTCCACGACCTGTATGATTCACACTTCACCGGGCTTCAGTCCCCTGACCTGTCCGGCGAGGTGGAGCAGGCCGTCCACGAGCTTCTCTCCTCTGAATCGGAGCTGACCCGCAGGGTATTCCGAATGCGCCTGGAGGGCTATTCCTACTATGAGATCGCATCGGAGGCAGGCATCTCGGAGAGCTCCGCCCGCGTGGTATTTTTCCGTGTCAAAACGAAACTCAAGCAATATTTAGAAAAGGAGGGCCTTCGCCATGATCCAGATCACCTGTGAGATCTGTATGGATCTGATCCCCCTGGTCCAGGACGGCGTGGCCGCTGGGGACAGCGTCTCCGCGGTGGAGCAGCATATCCAAAGCTGCCCCCAGTGCAGAGCGATGTGGGAGGGGCAGATCCCCCACTCCGCGGACAGCGGCCGGATCCTGGAGAAGGTCCGGCACAGGACCCGTGTTTTTATGGGGATGGTGCTGATGTTTGGGATATTCTTCGGGCTGAGCCTGACCGCCGGCAGCGGGCTGTTTCTGAACAGCCTTATCATGCCTGTGATCGGCTCCATCGGCTACTGCCTGTTCCGCTGGAAATCCCTGTATCTTACCCCGTGCCTTCTCTTTGCCACCCATCTGGGCACAAATGTTCTCAAAATGTTCCGGGGGACGGAACATTTTGACCTGGCCTCCCTCCTGCTGTGGTCCGCGTTGTACGCGGTCTTTGCAGCCATCGGGACGGTGATCGCCGGCCTGCTGCACATTGTATTCCGAAAGGAGAATTAGCGTGAAATGGAATTTGAGGAAGACGCTGGCCCTGGCTTCCGCCCTTGTCCTCATCGGGGGGCTGGCCTGGTTTGCCAATGCGCTGAACGGGAATCCAATCTCTAAAATGATGGCCCAAAGCACCGCTGAGCGGTATCTTGCCGAGACCTATGGAGGTACGGATTACTATATCGACCATATCTCGTACAGCTTCAAGGACGGAAATTATCACGCCTTTGTCCGCTCTCCCTCCAGCATGGATACAGCATTCACTCTGTCCCTCAATATGCTGGGCTCTCTGCGGGGAGATACCTATGACAACGTCCTGAGCGGGTGGAACACCGCCCTCCGTCTCGACGAGGAGTACCGTGCGCTGACCGACCGGGTGCTGGAGGATCCCGCTTTCCCCTATCAATGCCACATCGGGTACGGCAGTCTGGAGATCTATCCCGCAGAGGTGCTGAGCAGCCCGGAAGCTGCCTCCGAGGTCCCCGACTACGCCCTGAGCCAAGACGAGCTGATCCTGGACCATATCTATGACATTCCGGCGCTGGGCAGGCAGGCGGGGCATCTGATCCTCTCTCTTGAGGAGGAGCCATTAACCTTTGAGTCGGCTGCCAACATCATGTTGGATCTGAAGGCCCGCTTCGATGAGGCGGGGGCTCCATTCGCGGCGATGGACCTTACCCTGCTTCCACCCCTGCCAGAGGAGGGACCGCGGCCAGATGGGGAGATCTGTGTGGAGGACTTCCCCTGTGACGCGATCGTTCCGAATGGACTTGCGGACCGCATCCGGGAGGCGGATCAGGCCTTGAAGGAACACTACGCCCAAGAGGATGCGGAACGGAAGCGTCAGGAGGCGATCCTGTCCCAATCGCATCTGGCGTCATAAAAAGTTACCAGACAGATGGATAAAAGCCGGAGAAACCCGTAATACAACGGTTTTCTCCGGCTTTTGTGTGGAAATATGCTTTTTTAGAGCAGGCTGCGGATGTAGTCCAGGCCTGCCTTGGCGGCATACTCAGGTGGTGCGGCCCGGTACTCAAAGACCAGATAGTCCTGGTAGTGGATCTCCTTGAGCGCCTGGATCAGCTTTGGAAAATCGAAGTGATCCCCATCCGGAGCCATCCGCCCCACATCAGAGATGTCCACCTGACCAATCAGTTCTCCCGCCCGAAGGATCTCCTCACAGAACTGTGTCTCCCCATTGGTGTGCAGGTGGATGGAATCCAGCTGAAGCCGGAGGGCGGAGCTATGGAAGGAGCGGATAAAGTCCGCTGTTTCCGCAACGGAGCAGTAGGCGTCGGAGTCCATACGGCTGATGGCCTCCAGGGCCACCGGAACGCCCAGGGGCTCCGCCTGATTCAAAATCTCCTCCAAGCTGGCGTGGAACAGGGATCCGTAAACATCCCGGCCTCCGGCATCCCGGGTCCAGCCCCGAATTGCGCCGATGATCAGCTTTGCCCCGCCCAGCTCTGCACAGACCGGCAGGAAAGCCAGCATCCGGTCCACAGCCGCCCTTCTCCTGTCTGCGTCCGCCATACCAAGGCCAAGTCCGTCCACGGTATAGACCCTCCCTGTCGCCAAACCGGACGCCTCCAGGCCGCAGTTCTGCAGTGTGCGGAGAACCTGGACCCAGTCCCGCTCATTCGGATCTTTTACCGTCAGGGAAAGCGCGTCATAGCCCAAATCCGACGCGCGGCGGGCGCAGTCATCCAATGATCCCATCAGAGGTGCAGTGTTGCTGGAAAAGGTACCGTCCGCCCACACCGCGCTGGTCTTCATCGCCATATCAACAACTCCTTTTTATGCCGGAACTGCCCGGTCAACACGATAAAAAACAGACAGCTGATGGAGGCCTCCATCAGCTGTCTGCTGTATACGAAGAAGGATCAGACAGCCTCGCCCCGAAGGAACTTCTCCAGACGGTTCAGGCCCTCCTTGATGTTCTCAATGGAGGTAGCATAGGACCAGCGGACGAAGTTGGGCGCGCCGAAGCTGGTGCCGGGAACCACAGCCACCTTACCGTACTGAAGGAAGAGACTGCCGAAGTCGTCGGAGTTCTGGATCACATGGCCAAAGAACTCCTTCCCTACCAGCTTCTCAATGTTCATCATCACATAGAAGGCGCCGTGAGGCTGGATACAGCTGACCCCCTCGATCTGATTCATGCGGTCCACCATGTAGTTGCGGCGCTCCTCGAACGCCTTCCGCATGGCCTCCACAGTCTCTTGGGAGCCGGACAGGGCGGCCGCCGCGGCCTTCTGGGAGATGGAGCAGGGGGAGCTGATACAGTGGCTCAGATAGTTGCCGATCAGCTTGGAGATGTTTGCGGGGGCGGCCACATAGCCGATGCGCCAGCCGGTCATGGCATAGGACTTGGAGACGCCGTTGATCAGCAGGGTACGCTCCTTGATTTCGGGGCTGATGGCGGCCAGGCTGACAAACTCCTCATTGTCATAGACCAGATGGTAATAGATCTCGTCGGAGATCACGTACAGGTCGTTCTCCACGCACACCTTGGCGATGGCCTCCAGCTCGCTGCGGGAGTACATCATTCCGGTGGGGTTGGAGGGGTTGTTCAGGATCATGCACTTGGTCTTGGGGGTGATGGCTGCGGCCAGCTTCTCCGGGGTGATCTTGAAGTGCTCCGCCTCAGAGGCCTCGACCACCACCGGCACGCCGCCCACCATCCGGATCAGCTCGATGTAGCTCACCCAGTATGGGGCAGGCAGGATCACCTCGTCGCCGGGATCCACCAGCGCCCGCAGCGCCGTATAGACGCAGGGTTTTGCGCCGCTGGACACAGAGATCTGGGACGGCTCATAGTCCACGCCGCAGTCCTCCTTCAGCCGCTGGCACACGGCCTTGCGCAGCTCCACGGTGCCCGCAGAGGGAGTGTATTTGGTATCGTTGTTCTGGATCGCCTGAATGCCGGCCTCCTTGATGTGGTCGGGGGTGGGAAAATCGGGCTCACCGGCGCCGAAGCCGATCACATCCAAGCCATCAGCACGCATCTGCTTAAACATCGTATCGATGGCCAGAGTGGCGGACGGCTGAACGGCCAGTGCGATCTTGGACAACTCTTTCATACTCAAATGCCTCCATCATCATTTCAATTTACAGCTTCTAAAAATTGCAGGATTTTATGCGCTAACAGGAGTAAACAGCAGGTAGATGCAGCATAACTTGCGTTTTCTAAGCGTTCCCGATCTGTTTTCCTGTGTTCCATGGTGAATCCCGCAGGATGAAAACTCACGCTGTGCCATATTATAGCCTCTGACTTGCAAAAATGCAACCTCTCTTTTGATGAAAATCAAAAATTTTGAATGATGGATTCCAGATAAAATGCAAAACCGGGGTTCCGCAAAATGACGGAGCCCCGGTTACGGCTTGCTTTTCTGTCTTACATCTGTTCCCGGATCCGACGGCCCATCTCCCGGGTCCCAATGGCGGTCTCCCCTGCCTTGGCGATGTCAGCGGTCCGCCAGCCCTGGGCCAGCACTGCGTCCACTGCGTCCTCGATGGCCTGGGCCTCGTCGGGCAGGTGGAAGGAGTAACGGAACATCATGGCCACGGACAGGATGGCAGCGATGGGGTTGGCCTTGTCCTGGCCGGCGATGTCAGGGGCGGAGCCGTGGATGGGCTCATACAGCCCGGGGGCTGTGTCACCGATGGATGCGGATGGCAGCAGACCGATGGAGCCGGTGATCATGCTGGCCTCATCCGAGAGGATGTCGCCAAACATATTTTCCGTCACCACCACGTCAAACTGGGCGGGATCCCGGACCAGCTGCATGGCGGCGTTGTCCACCAGAACATCCTCATACTCCACATCGGAGTACTCCTCCGCCAGGCGGTGCATGACGGAGCGCCACAGGCGGCTGGTCTCCAGCACGTTGGCCTTGTCCACGCTGGACACCTTCCCACGGCGCAGGCGGGCCAGCTCAAAGGCCCGGCGGCCAATGCGCTCGATCTCCAGCTGGGAGTAGGCCATCCGGTCGGCGGCCTCCTCTCCCCTGTCCTCGGTCTGATAACGTTCCCGCTTGCCGAAGTAGATGCCGCCGGTGAGCTCCCGGACCATCATCAGGTCGATCCCTTTTTCGGCTGTCTCCTTTTTCAGGGGGCAGGCGTCCGCCATGGCTGGGCGCAGGACGGCGGGGCGCAGATTGGCATACAGGCCCAGATCCCTGCGGATGGACAGCAGGGCGGTCTCCGGCCGCTTCTCCGGGGCGGAGGCGTGGCCCCACTTGGGACCACCCACAGCGCCCAGGAGCACCGCGTCGCAGGCTTTGCAGGCCTCGGCGGTTCCGTCGGGATAGGACTTCCCTACCGCGTCGATGGCGCAGCCGCCCATGAGCACGTCAGTGTAAGTAAAGGTATGGCCGAATTTTTCTCCGATGGCCTCCATGACCTTGACGGCCTCGCCCACTACCTCGGGGCCGATGCCGTCGCCCCGGATCAGCGCGATCTTATAGTTCATTTCGCCACCCCTCTCTCCTTCAGGGCATTGAGCAGGCCGCCACTCTGGATGATGCCGTCAATAAACGCGGGGAAGGGCGCGGCCTGCCAGGTCTTGCCTTGTGTGGAATCGGTGATGATGCCGGTGGCAAAATCAACCTCCACCTGGTCCCCGGCCTGGATCTCCTCCGCCGCCTGGGCGCACTCCACAATGGGGAAGCCGATATTGATGGCATTGCGGTAGAAGATGCGGGCGAAGGAGGGAGCAATGACGCATTTCACTCCGCAGGACTTCAGGGCCAGGGGGGCGTGCTCCCGGCTGGAGCCGCAGCCGAAGTTGGGTCCGGCTACCACAATGTCTCCAGCCTCCACAGTGGAGGCGAAGTCGGGGTCGATGTCCTCCATGCAGTGGGAGGCCAGAGCCGCCGGGGACGGGTCGTTCAGGTGGCGGGCGGGGATGATCACGTCGGTGTCCACGTTGGCGCCGTACTTATATACTTTCATAGGTTCCACAGTCCTTTCCATTTGAATTAGGAATTAGGAATGAGGAGTTAGGAATTGAGCGGTCTGTTGGAGGCCTTGATTCGTCCGGCGAAGCCGGACACATCGATTCCTCATTCCAAACTCCTAATTCCTAATTCCTCATTGCGCTTCAGGCGCGGGGATCGGCCACGCAGCCGGCCACAGCGGAGGCGGCGGCCACAGCGGGAGAGGCCAAAATGACCTCGCTGGTCACATGGCCCATACGGCCCACGAAGTTGCGGTTGGTGGTGGAGACGGTGCGCTCCCCCTCCGCCATCACGCCCATGTGTCCGCCCAGACAGGGGCCGCAGGTGGGGGTGGAGACGGCGCAGCCCGCCTGGATGAAGGTCTGGATCAGCCCCTCCTTCATGGCCTGGAGCACAATGTCCTGGGTGGCGGGGATAACGATGCAGCGCACCCCATCCGCCACATTTTTGCCCTGGAACACGGCCGCGGCGGCCCGCAGGTCGCTGATGCGGCCGTTGGTGCAGGAGCCGATGACCACCTGCTGGATGGGCAGTCCGGCCACCTCTCCTACGGTCTTGGTATTCTCCGGCAGGTGCGGCATGGCCACGGTGGGCTCCAGAGTATTCAGGTCGATGACCACCTCGCTGGCATAGACGGCGTCAGGATCGGCCTGGAAGGCCTCGCAGGGGCGGTCCACCCGGCCGTTGATGTACTCCATGGTCTTTTCATCCACGGGGAAGATCCCGTTTTTGCCGCCGGCCTCGATGGCCATGTTGGAGATGGTGAAGCGGTCGTCCATGGACAGGGAGGACACGCCCTCCCCGGTAAACTCAAGGGACTGGTACAGAGCGCCGTCCACGCCGATCCGGCCGATCAGGTGGAGGATGACGTCCTTGCCGCTGACCATGGGCTGGAGCTTTCCCTTCAACACCACCTTAATGGCGGCAGGGACCTTGAACCACAGCAGGCCGGTGGCCATGGCGGCGGCCATATCCGTGGAGCCGATGCCGGTAGAGAAGGCCCCCAGCGCTCCATAGGTGCAGGTGTGGGAGTCGGCGCCCACGATGATCTCGCCGGGGGCGCACAGGCCCTTCTCCGGCAGGAGGGCGTGCTCCACACCCATCTGTCCCACATCGAAGAAATTGGTGATCTGATGTTTGTGGGCAAAATTTCGGGCTTTAAGGCACAGCTCCGCGGATTTGATGTCCTTGCAGGGGGTATAGTGGTCCAGAACAATGGAGATCTTATCCCGGTCAAAAACCCGGGTAAAGCCGGCCTTTTCAAACTCGGTGATCGCCACCGGGGTGGTGATGTCGTTGCCCAGCACCATATCCACCCTGGCCTCGATGAGCTGTCCCACCTCCACAGTATCCAATCCGGCGTGCTTGGCCAGGATCTTTTGTGTCATTGTCATTCCCATATAAAAAACCTCCTGTCGGCAATTCCGTTTGCTTGCCTCACAGTATGCCAGAGCCCTTGCCAAAAGAATGTAAACTATGTTACAATCTATAAAATTTATTTGCGAGGTGTCTCCCCCATGGATCTCTCCCTGGATTTTCCTTCCCAGCTGTGGGCCCCCTTTGCCCTGAGCCGCCCCCCCATCCGGTGCTCCGCCGGCTACCTCATCTACCTACAGAACACCGAGGCCACCTGCTTCTACTACCTGAAAAGCGGCCGGGTCAAAAGCTACATCCAATCCGCCGACGGGGCGGAGCGGGTGCTGAACATCTATCCGGCAGGCAGCCTGTTCGGCGAAGCGTCCTTTTTTGACGAGCTCCCCCGGGTCTCCTCCGCCGTGGCCCTCTCCCCCTGCGAGCTGGTCCCCATCGACCGGGAACTGGCCGCCCAGGCGGTGTCCAGGGATCCGGAGCTGGCTCTGTCCATGATGAAGTACCTGGCCCGGACGGTGCGCCTGCTGTCTGAGCAGCTGGACGCCATGGCCTTTCGTCCGGCGGAGTGGCGGATCGCCCGGTACCTTCTCTCCCTCTCCCCCTCCGGCGGGCCGGTCCAGTGTACCCAGGAGGACATTGCCGCCGCGGTGTCCGTCAGCCGGGTCACCGTCAGCCGGATCCTGAACCGGTGGGCGCGCAGCGATACGGTGGCGCTGCAATACCGGAGCATCCTGCTCCGGGACCCCGCTGCCCTGGAGCAGCTGTGCCGGGTCTGAGATCAACATACCTGTTACATAGATTTTACTTGCTATTTGGGGCCGGGCAGGTTACAATGAACCATAGTGGTTCTCACCGCAGCAATTGAACGCTGACAAAAAATAAGGCAGGTGAACGGAATGGACGGCTGTGACAGTCATAGTAGAAGGATCCGCATGGGATCAGAAACAGGAATCCGGCGGCCCCTGAGGGTGGCGCTGCACCGCAGTCCGGTCTGTTCTTCATCAGTCCGGCTCTTTTGATGCGCCCCTGACGCCTGTTTTCTGCTTCCGGTCCCATGCAGCAAAAACATGGAAAAGGAGGCGCTGCACATGGAGCAGAATCTGAACAGAGCGGTGGAGAGCATGATCTCCGCCAAGCCCGACTACACCGGCGAGATCATCGCCATCATCCGCAGTCCCATCTCTCCCAGCGTGATGCGGGAGCGTCTGGAGGACTACCATGAAAAAGACATTGCGGAGGTCCTTCCGGCCCTGACTTCCGCCGAGCGGAAAAAGCTGTACCGCATTCTGGAGCCGGATATGCTCTCCAACATCCTGGAGCGCGTGGAGGGCGCAGAGGCAAACACTTATCTGATCGAGATGGACCTGCGCAAGGCAGCCCAGGCGGTGGAGCACATGGAGTCCGACTCCGCCCTGGAGATCCTCTCCCATCTGGACCGGGAGCAGAGAAGCAATCTCATCGAGTGCATGGATGAGACCTCCCAAAAAGAACTTGCGCTGATGGCGTCCTTCGATGAGGATGAGATTGGCAGCAAAATGACCACGAACTACATTTCTATCCAGACGGACCTCACGGTGAAGCAGGCCATGAGCGCCCTGATCCAGCAGGCGTCTGAGAACGACAACATTTCCACCCTCTTCGTCTCCGACCAGAACGGTGTGTTCTGCGGCGCCATCGACTTGAAGGAGCTGATCATCGCCCGTCCCGACACGGAATTTTCTTCGCTGATCAGGACCTCCTACCCTTATGTCTACGGCCATGAGTCCATTGATGACTGCATTGAGCAGCTGAAGGACTATTCTGAGGACTTGATCCCCGTTCTGGACAACCAGAACCGCCTGCTGGGCGTGATCACCGCCCAGAGCATCATTCAGGTCGTGGACGACGAGATGGGCGAGGACTACGCCATGCTGGCCGGTCTGACCGCGGAGGAGGATCTGGCCGAACCCCTGGGACAGAGCATGAAAAAACGCCTCCCCTGGCTGTTCGTCCTGCTGGCTCTGGGTCTGGTGGTATCCTCTGTGGTGGGTGTCTTTGAGCAGGTAGTGTCCCAGCTCCCTCTCATTATGAGCTTCCAGTCCCTGATCCTGGACATGGCGGGCAATGTGGGCACCCAGTCCCTGGCTGTGACCATCCGGGTGCTGATGGACGAGAACCTGACCGCCCGTCAGAAATTCGGTCTGGTGGTCAAAGAGATGCGGATCGGATTTGCAAACGGGCTTCTCCTCGGGGCGGCCTCCTTCGGAGCCATTGGCCTTTTCATCTGGGTGGTCAAGGGCAAGGGCCTGTGGGCCTCCTTCGCCATCTCCGGCTGCATCGGCGTCTCGCTGCTGCTGGCCATGGTGATCTCCAGCGCGGTGGGCACGCTGATCCCACTGTTTTTCAAAAAGATCCATGTGGATCCCGCAGTGGCCTCCGGGCCCCTGATCACCACGGTGAACGATCTGGTGGCGGTGGTGTCCTACTACGGGCTCAGCTGGATCCTCCTGCTCCAGGTCATGCACCTGGCGGGGTGAAGCCATTTGGAATTGCAGCAAGGGCAGAGGTTCTCCTCTACCCTTGCTTTATGATGTTTGGAGGGAAGAACTGTGGAAAACGGATTGACCGGCCTGTTTGACGGCTGGGAGGAGACCATGGTCTGGACCTGCCTCCAGGGGCACATGGGGCAGGTCGTGGCAGAAGGGGGACCGCCGCCGGTGAGTGCCCTATGCGCCGTAGGAGATTTCTGTTTTCTGGCGGGTTTTCCCTCCCGGACTCTGGCCGCTCAGGCGGACCGCCCCATCCTGGTCCCACGGACAATGGATTGGATCCCGGTGATCCGGTCCGTCTGGGGGACGCGGGCCGTCCCCTTCCTCCGCTACGCCATCCGCAAGGAGCCGGACGTCTTTGACCGGAGTTGGCTGGCAGACTGCGCTGCCACCCTGCCGGAGGGGGTTATCCTCTCCCCGATCCGCGCCGCTCACATTCCCCTCCTGATGTCCCAGCCGTGGTCCAGGGACCTGTGCGGCAATTTTCGGGACGGGGCGGATTTTGTCCGCTGTGGGCTGGGTGTACTGGCCCTGTGGGACGGCGTCCCCGTGGCCGGAGCCGCCTCCTATACGGTTTATGACGGCGGCATTGAGATCGAGATTGACACCAGACCGGACCTCCGCCGCCGGGGGCTGGCCCTGGCCTGTGGGGCGCGGCTCATTCTGGACTGCCTGGACCGGGGCCTGTATCCCAGCTGGGACGCCCATGACCTGCGCTCCGTGGCCCTGGCGGAAAAGCTGGGCTATCATCTGGACCGGCCCTATCAGGCATTCCTGCTGGAAAGGCCGTCTCTCTCTTAAAACAGAACAGCGCCTGCTGGGCGGCCGTGTGGGCCGTTCAGCAGGCGTCTTGTTATCCTTAGAGGACGTCAGTCCCGGTGTGCTCTAAATAGTTCAGCGGGTCCTGTGCCGCGCCGTCCAGCGCCACCTCAAAGTGGAGATGAGGGCCGGTGCTCTGTCCGGTGCTTCCAACCCGCCCGATGGCGTCTCCGGTTTGGACCTGTTCGCCTCCAGCGGCGTCTACCTCCTGGAGGTGACAGTATTTCGTGGTCAGGGACCCGTGGCGGAGCACGACGTAGCGCCCATCCTCAGCGTCAAAGCCGGCCTCCTCCACCGTCCCGTCCGCCGCGGCCAGCACAGGAGTCCCAGCGTCCCGTGGGATGTCGATGCCGCTGTGGGATGTGGTTTTCCCGGTGACCGGATGCACCCGGCTGCCGTACAGGGCGGAGAGGGTCACGGAGCCGTCCGTTTCCAGGGGCCAGGACAGGGCCTCCGGGGTCTCCTCTGAAGCGGGAGCCGTCTGGTGGGCAGGCCCGGCGTAGGCCCCCAGCGCTGCGGAGGACAGGACCACAGCCAGACAGGCGGACGCCGCCAGCAGGGCGGCGGGCCTTCCGTACCGTTTTTGCGTCATCATACAGATCAACCTCTCTTTCAACCGTTGTTTTGGGGAACTCAGGGACAGGGAAACCCATCCAAAGCCAGAGTCTCCTCCGGCGGCCAGGATCAGCAGCAGCTCTCCGTACCGCGCCCGGCGGGGGCTGTCCCAATGGCGGACCGTCTGCTCGTCGCAGGACAGCTCACAGTCTTGCTCCAGCCGGCGGACCAGCCACCACACCGCCGGATTGAACCAGTGGACCGCCCGGGCCAGGACGGCCAGCCACTTGATCCAAAGATCATGCCGCCTCCAGTGGACCAGCTCGTGGGTCAGGACCCCCTCCCACTGCTCCGGACTCAGCTCCCGCTCCGGGAGCAGGATCCTGGGACGCAGCAGTCCCACCACCAAGGGGACGGGGATGGCGGCGCTCTGAAGCAGCTCCGGGGGACGCCGCGCCCCGGCGGAGGCCCGGACATAGAGCCCGGCGAGCTCCGGCTCCGGCCTGTGACCGTCCGCCCTGAGCCGGCGGCAAAGGCAGAAGTAACCCGTCCCCTGCCAGACGGCCACGGCGGCGAAGCCCGCCCCCCACAGGTACAGGGCCGCCCCGGCGGCTGTCTCTCCCCCGCTGATCTCCGGCAGAATTGACGGGTGCTCTGGATCATCCGCGCCTTCCTCCGGCGCAAGAGATACGGAAACCGCTATCCCCTCCCCCACAGCGGAGGAGACCGCCCGGTCCATCAGGGTGTGGGAGAGCCCCCAGGGGCACAGCAGCCGCATCAGCACCGGCAGCCAGAGATAATAGGCCGCGGTCCGGGAGATCCTCCCCCGCAGCAGCCGGGCCAGCAGCGCCGTCCCCCCGGTGAGGAGCGCCCCGGAGAGGGACAGGGAGAGCAGGCGGAGCAGACCGTCAACCATGGTCCTGTTCCTCCTCCGGATAGAGGACGGCGCGCAGCTCCGCCAGATCCTCCCGGCTCAGCTGGGACCGCTCTACCAGGGCGGCCACCAGACTCCGGGCGCTGCCCCGGTACACCTTGTCGATCAGGGAGCGGGTGGACCAGATCTGGTACTCCCGCCGGGAGAGCAGGGGCCGGTAATAAAACACCTCCCGTTTCTCCGCCTCCACCGCCTTCTTTTCACACAGGCGGCGCAGGAGCGTCTTGACTGTGGAGCTGTCCCAGCTGTGGGACTGCTCCAGCGCCCCCCGGACGTCTGCGATGGGCATGGGCCCCTCCGCCTGCCACAGCACCTCCAGTACATCCAGCTCCGCGCCGGAGATCCTTGCCGCCAGTTCCTTCATGTCTGATCCCTCCTGAAAATTCCCCCATGCTCAGGGTCCCTCGGCTCGAATGAGTGACAGCTGTAACCTATGTACTTAGGTTACAGCTGTCATCTCATTTTGTCAAGCCCCTGAGCCCATTTTTTTACACAGGATCCGCAAGGCGTTGGCATCCGGGGCACCGAAGCCCGCTCCCCGGCATAGGATACAAACAAACGGGAGGTATTGTAACTTATGCCAATCATCTATCTCTCTCCTTCCACCCAGGAGAAAAACGAATACGTCAACGGCGGCACTGAGGAGCAGTATATGAACCTGCTGGCGGACAAAATGGTCCCCTACCTGGATGCCTCCGGCATCCGGTACGTCCGAAACACCCCGGAGATGACAGCCGCATCCTCCATCGCCGCCTCCAACAGGGGGAACTACGACCTCCATCTGGCCCTGCACTCCAACGCCGCGCCGGAGGGGCAGTACGGCCAGGTGCGGGGGATCCTGGTGTTCTATTATCCGGGCAGTCAGGAGGGAGAGCGGGCTGCCACCATTATCGCCAACAATCTGAAGGAGATCTATCCCCTTCCGGAACTGGTCCAGGCCCAGCCCACCACCACTTTGGGAGAGGTGCGCCGGGTCCGGGCTCCCTCCGCCTTTTTGGAGCTGGGCTACCACGACAATCCGGAGGACGCGGCGTGGATCAAAAGCAGCCTGGACGCGGTGGCCAAAAATCTGGTCATCTCTCTGACCGACTACTTTGACATCCCATTTCTGCTGCCGCAGCCCAGCCGCTCCGGGCAGGTGGACGTGGACTGGGGAGTACTGAACATCCGGGCCCGGCCGGAGCTGGACGCCCCCATCCTGGTCCAGGCCCCTGACGGTGCGCCACTGACCGTTCGGAACAGCACTGGGGACTGGTATCTGGTGGACTACTACGGAACAGTGGGTTACGCCAGGCAGGATTTCATCACATTGATTTGAAATCCGCTGGAAAGGAGTTTTTTATGGATATCCATGTGGTTCGGCCGGGAGACACCCTGTATGAACTGGCCTATCAGTACGGCGTCCCCATGTCCCGGCTCATCCAGGACAATCAGCTTCCAGATCCTTCCCAGTTGGTAGTGGGGCAGACGCTGGTGATCCAGTATCCCCGTTCCACCTATACCGTCCGGTCCGGTGACACGTTGTTTTCCATCGCCCGGAACGCCGGGGTCCCGCTGCGGCAGCTGCTGCGCAACAACCCCGGCCTGGAGGGGGGCGACCGGATCTACCCCGGACAGGAGCTGGTCCTCACCTATCAGCAGGAAAAACAGGGCGTGCTCTCCGTGAACGGATATGCCTATCCAAACATCGCCCCCGCCCTGCTCCAGCGGACCCTCCCTTTCCTCAGCAGCCTCGCCCCCTTCACCTACCGGCCCACCGTCCGCGGGGATCTGATCCCTCTGTCGGACAACGCCATGGTGGCGGCGGCCCAGGTCATGGGGGTCCGTCCCCTGCTACACCTGGCCAACCTCACGGAGGCGGACAGCTTCTCCGGCGAGCTGGCCCACGCCCTTCTGTCCAGCCTGGAGGCCCGGACACGCCTGGCGGATCATTTGATGGAACTCCTGCACCGAAATGGGTACCGCGGGATCGATGTAGATCTGGAGTCCATCTTCCCCGAGGACGCCCAAAACTATGTCCGATTCCTCTTCCTACTGCGGGAGCGTCTGGAGCCCCTGGGGTATCCCCTGCTGGCCGCCCTGGCGCCTAAAACCTCCGCCTGTCAGCAGGGAGAACTGTACCAGGGCCATGATTACCGCGGCCTGGGGGAAGCGGCGGACGGTGTCCTCCTGATGACCTACGAGTGGGGCTACGCCTTCGGCCCTCCTATGGCGGTGGCCCCTCTGGATCAGGTGCGGCGTGTGGCGGAGTATGCCCTTACAGAGGTCCCGGCGGAAAAAATCTGGCTGGGCATCCCCAACTACGGCTACGACTGGCTCCTCTCCGCGCCACAGGGAAGCCAGGCCCGCTCCCTGTCCAATCCGGAGGCCGTCGCCCTGGCCGCCCGGCACTACGCCGCCATCCGCTTCGACCCCAGGGCGCAGGCCCCGTGGTTCCGCTATGTGGACGGACAGGGGCAGGAGCATGAGGTCTGGTTCGAGGACGCTAGGAGCATCCGCTCCAAACTGGCCCTGGCCGCGGAGCTGGAGCTGTACGGCGTGGGCTACTGGAATCTGATGCGCCCCTTCCCACAGAACTGGGCAGTCCTCAACTCGCTGTACGAAATTCGGACAGGAGACTAGCTTTTTGTTGAAAAGAGGAGTAAAATAACTTGTCCCGACGGGACAAATGGAATCAACAAAGGAGAAATGACCGATATGTCCATTGAAGTTGGAATGAAGGGCCGCGCCGAGACTGTGGTGAGCCAGGCGAATACCGCCCAGGCCGCCTGCTCCGGCGCTCTGCCCGTCTTTGGCACCCCGTTTATGTGCGCCCTGATGGAGGAGGCCTCCTGGAAATCCATCGCCCCACACCTGGAGCCCGGCCAGAGCACCGTGGGCACCAAGCTGTGTGTGAGCCACGACTCCGCCTCCCCTGTCGGCATCAAGGTGTGGGCCGAGAGTGAGATCACCCTGGTGGACGGCAAGCGTATCGAGCTGAAGGTGGCCGCCTACGACGAGAAGGGCCTGATCGGCCAGGGCACCCATGAGCGCTTTATCATCACCGATGAGCGCTTCCTGTCCAAGACCTCCAAAAAGCTGGAGGGCTGAGGAATGTCCATCGAGAGAGTGCGGGACTACTTCCGCCCTCTGGGCCGGGAGGGAGACATTTTAGAGTTTCCCGTCTCCAGCGCCACTGTGGAGCTGGCCGCTCAGGCGGTGGGGGTCATCCCCGCCCGCATCGCCAAGACGCTGTCCTTCCTGGTGGACGGCGTCTGTGTGCTCATCGTGGCCGCCGGGGACGCCAAGATCGACAACAGCAAATATAAGGGCTTTTTTCACACCAAGGCCAAGATGCTCACACAGGAGCAGGCCCGGGAGATGACCGGCCACGCGGTGGGCGGCGTGTGCCCCTTCGCCAATCCGGAGGGGGTGCGGACCTATCTGGACGTGTCCCTGAGGCGCTTCGCCACCGTGTTCCCCGCGGCGGGCAGCTCCAACTCCGCCATCGAGCTCACCTGTGACGAGCTGGAGGAGTACTCCCGCTGTGAGAGCTGGATCGATGTGTGCAAGGGCTGGCAGACGGAGGATAGCGGAGTCTGACGGATCTGTCTTTTTCGCTTTTACTTTTAACTAAACCAGGCCAGGGAGGGTGCAATACGCCCTCCCTGGCCTGGTTCTATCATGGGGTCCTCTCAAGTCCCTCACTCAGCATCCAGCAAAAGGAAGTCTGTTCCCACCCGGCGGCAGAAGGTGCGGTCATGCTCCACCAGAAGCATCGTAGGCTGATATTCTAAAATCAGTTCCTCCAGCTGGATGCGGGAAAACAGGTCGATATAGTTCAGCGGCTCGTCCCACACATAGAGGTGTGCGCTCTGGCACAGGCTTGCGGCCAGCAGGAGCTTCTTCTGCTGGCCCGCGCTGTACTCCGTCATATCCCGCTCCAGCATGGGCCGGGAAAAATCCAGCTTCCGCAGGACAGTAAAAAATTGGGTGCGGTCCAGGCCCCGCTCCTCCGCCAGGGCAACTGGGAAGCCGCAGAGCCGGTCCGCCCTCTGGGGAACATAGGAGATGGTGAGCCCGGAGGCCCGCCAAAGGCTCCCAATGTACTCCGGCTCTTCCCCCAGAACCAGGCGGAGCAGACTGGTCTTTCCGCTTCCGTTTCCGCCGCTCAGGCACAGCCGCTGACCATGCTCCAGTGTGAAGCGGACCGGGAAGTTTGCCGGCCTTCCGCCGTGGAGGACCACCAGGTCACGGCCCTCCAGAAGCCGCTGGCTGTGGTGCCGAAGGGGGCACAGCTTCAGACTGTCCGCCCGCTCCACATCCTGGAGCAGCGCGGTCTTTTCCTGGATGGCCCTCTGTTGGCGGGTCTCCAGATTCTTTGCCCTCTGCATCAGCTTTGCGGACTTGTGCCCCAAGTAGCCCCGGTCCGGACGCAGTCCGGAATTTCGGCTGCCATACTTGCTCTGCTCCACCCGGTCGGACCAGAGGGAGGTCCGGCGGGACGCCTGCTCCAGGCGGCGGATCTCTCCCCGCAGGGCCTCATTTCGCGCGGTCTCCCGCTGGTCCCTGCGCTCTTTTTCCTGGTACCAGACGGAAAAGTTCCCCTGGACCAGCTCAGGGCCAGTGCGGTTCAGAGCCAGCGTGTGGTCGGTGCAGGCATCCAGAAAGGCCCTGTCGTGGGACACCAGAAGGAAGCCGCGGTCCAGCCCCCGGAGGTACCGGGCTGTGAGGGTGCGTCCGGCCTCATCCAGGTGGTTGGTAGGCTCGTCCAGCATGGGGTACCCGTCCCCCTGGCAGAACAGCCGGGCCAGCCCGGCCCGGGTCTGCTCTCCGCCGCTGAGGGAGGAAAACGGGCGGTCCAGAATGTCCTCGTCCAGCCCCAGGCGGTTCAGCTCCCGCAGGAGCATCCACTCCTCCTCCCACGGGATCCCTTCCAGCAGGATCTCCCGGGCCGGCCGCTCCGGCTCCGCCACCAGGCGTGGAAAATAGATGGTGCGGTCTGGCCGGGTGAGGACTCCGCCGCCGGACAGGCTCCCCTCCAGCAGACGGAGCAGAGTCGTCTTGCCCCGGCCATTGCGGCCCACAAGCCCCAGTTTCCAGCAGGTGTCCAGCTGAAGGTCCAGGTGCTGAAAGACGGGGACGTGGTCCCCCTCATAGGTAAAGGAAAGATCTTGAATGGTGATCTGTGACATCGTCATACCCTCCTGTCTGTTCTGTGTTTGTTCCACGAAAAAGCCGCAAAGAAGGATCATCCTTCCTTGCGGCAGACCGACAGGACGCCCACCGGTCAAGAGACCGGGGGGCGCAGATACGACGATCAGACGGCGGAATGGACAATACCCTCTCGCGGCGGCATGACAGAACAGGGCCCGTTGGACCCTCTCTTTCTTCTATCATGCCTCAGCAAGCGGTATTGCGCATCGTTCCGCCTCCTCTCTAATGTGTTCTGCTGGGACTATATCACAGGGGTGCATCTCTTGTCAACCCACGATCTCACACCTCTGGAGCACAGCGGCAGTCGTCACGCCCTGGGATGGGCCTTGTGGTAGACGTCCCTGAGCTTCTGATTCAGCAGCCTGGAATAGATCTGGGTGGAGGAGATATCCGCATGGCCCAGCATCTCCTGGATGGAGCGCAGATCCGCCCCGTTCTCCAGCAGATGGGCGGCAAAGGAGTGGCGGAGGGTATGGGGCGTGATGTCCTTTTCGATCCCCGCCTTTTCCTGATAGTACTTAATGAGCTTCCAAAAGCCCTGGCGGCTCATGCGGTCTCCGCTCATGTTGACGAAGAGGGCTGTCTCGCTGGGGGACTCCACCAGCTGGGGGCGCACCCGGTGCAGATATTCGCTCAAAGCCCGCACCGCCGTTTGATATAGGGGGATGACGCGCTCCTTTCCCTTACTGGCGCAGCGCAGCACCCCGGCGGACAGATTCAAATCATCCACGTCCAGGGCGATCAGCTCACTGACCCGAATGCCAGTGGCGTACAGCAGCTCCAGCATGGCCCGGTCCCGATAGCCTTTCAAATCGGTGCACTCCGGCTGCTCCAGAAGCAGCTCCACCTCTTTACCTGTCAGGATCTGGGGCAGCTTCCGCTCCACCTTGGCCGGGGCCACCCCTTTAGCCGGGTTGTGGTCCATGATCCCCAGGGCGATCATGCAGTTGTAAAAGGATTTGATGGATGCGATGGAGCGGGTCACCGTGGCAGCGGAGCGGCCCTTCCGGGTCAGCCCGGCGGCGTAGTGCTCCACCTCCTGGGTCAGCACCTCAGTGAGCTCCAGCTCCTGCTCCAGCATAGCGGCCTCGAACTGGTGCATATCCCGCAGATAGGAGCTGATCGTGTTGGCCGACGCCTTTTTTTCTGTTCTCAGATAGTCCTCATAGAGGTCCAGCAGTTCAGACACACAGACAACTCCCTCACATATTGATTCCAATTACAGCACAAACCGGGCTGAGGCAGACAGCAGCGCGGGCGCGGCCAGAAATTCCAGCACAACACACAGGAACAGCCCCAGTCCCCAGAGGGCCAGACGCTCCCAATAGAGCGGCCCGAAGGGAAGCGGCTCTCTCCCGCCCCCCATTGCCCGTCGAAACAGGCTTACGGAACCCTCCATGCTCTGGGTCCCCGCCAGAAACAGGATAGGCCCCCAGAGAAAGGCGGGAAGGCCGAAAAGGAACAGGGCCGGTCCCAGCCCAACCGGACCGAAGGCCCGGCAGAAGCCCGCCACCGAAAAGGCAAACAAAAATCCCCGCGCCCCGAAGAGGACGGGGATCCCCACTGTACCCAGGGCCGTGAGCCCCAGAACGCAGACCCCAAAGAAAAACCGTCCCTGCTCCCACAGCATAGGCCAGAAGCCCACGGCCACTTTACCTGCCTGCCCAGCGGTCAGATAATCCCGCAGATAGGCGGACAGCGCTTCCGCCGCGGGCTGCGCGATCATACTGACCAGTGCGGCCCCCAGGAGACCGCCCAGCAGAAAGGCGCTCCCCAGGATGGCCAGCGGGCCCAGGCGGCCCAGTGCTTGTTCCACTCTCATTCCGTCCCGTTGGCTCATGGCACTCACCTCTCCCATATACCTTATGAGACAGGAGCGGGAAATAGACGCGTGGCCCGCGGCCCTGTCCATGGTGAAACAGGAGCAGGCAAATTTTTCTTTCTGCTATACTATATCGCGCCTGCTCCATTCACGCAAGGGATTTTCTTCATTTTCATAAAATTCGTCAATTCTGTAAATATATTATGTAAATTGCGTTATGTAAATTCAAGAAACCAAGAAAGAACGCCGCAGGAATCCACGGCGTTCTTTCTTGATGAAATGTTGAATTTATGTGAAAATCATTCGAAAAATGTTAAAAATCAATAGTTTCGAATTTACCGGCAGGACTCGCATTGATTACAATTTGTATAATTACGGTTTGTATTTCCGGTCTCCCCCATGCCGGCAGCGATGGCCTTCAGCGCAATGGCGCACTCCAGACGCTTCCGCTCCATTTTGCAGGCCACCTCGTTGGACAGACTTATGTCACCGTTCACCAGCAGGTTGGAGGCGGAGCAGCCGCCGCTGCAATAAAAGCGCGCCCAGCACTCCCGGCAGGCGGGACGGGTGTAGATGTTCTGCTTGGCAAACTGGCCGGAGATGTCCATGTCGAAGGAGCCGTCAAACACATTCCCCATGCGGTACTCCTCCTTCCCCACAAACTGGTGGCAGGGGTAAATGTCGCCGTCCGGGGTGATGGCCACATACTCGCAGCCCGCTCCGCAGCCCCGCAGGCGCTTGATGACGCAGGGCCCCTGGGCCAGATCCACATTAAAGTGGAAGAAGTTCACATCCTTCCGGCCCATGAGCTCACGGGCCAGCTTCTCGTACTCCGCATCAACCTGGTCCAGATCCTCCTCCTTGATGGCAAAGGGGTCATCCAGAGGACCACTGGCCGGCTCCACCGATACATGGCGGAAGCCGAGAGAGGCCAGATGCATCACATCCTGGGCAAAGTCCAGGTTTTCCCGGGTAAAGGTGCCCCGGGCATAGTAGTCCTTGGTGCCGCGTCCGGCCACCAGCTTCTGAAATTTAGGAACAATGACGTCATAGCTCCCCTTCCCGCCTGCGGTGGGGCGCATGTGGTCGTTGACGTCCTTCCGGCCATCCAGAGAGAGCACCACGTTGGACATCTCCCGGTTGATGTAGTCGATGTTCTCGTCACTGAGGAGCATCCCGTTTGTGGTGATGGTGAATCGGAACACCTTGTCATGCTCCTTCTCCAGAGAGCGGGCGTACTCCACCGTCTTTTTCACAGTATCCATGGCCATTAGGGGCTCACCGCCGAAGAAGTCCACCTCGATGTTCCGGCGCTTGCCAGACTTCTTCACCACCCAGTCGATGGCCTGCTTGGCGGTCTCGAAGTCCATGGTCATGCGGTGGCCGGTGCCGAAGTCACCAGTGGAGGCGAAACAATACCGGCAGCGCAGGTTACAGTCGTGGGAGACATGGAGGCAGAGGGCCTTGACCACAGCCTGCTTGGGCAGTTCCATGGCGGCCTCCGGGTCCAGGTAGTCGTCGCTGGAAAACAGGAGGCCGGCCTCCTGAAGGCTCCGCAGCTCCTCCCAGGTCTCATCCACCTCTTGGTCGGAGTACTGGGGCAGCTGCTCACGGATCCCGCAGGGGCAGGTCTCCCCCATGGTCTCCTCCCCTTCCAGCAGGGAGAGCAGATCATAACTCATCCGGTCCAGCACATGGACCGCACCGCTGTTCACGTCCGCCACCAGGTACTGTCCCAGGGCGGTAAAGGTATGGATCATGGCAAACAAATTCCTTTCTGCCCGCCCATCCGGGGCGGGGTGTTTCGCGCATGAAAAAGGGCAGGCTGACACCTGCCCTTTTCAAGCGACCGCAAAAATTACTGGTTCTCGCACTTCTGGTTGGCGACCGTGCAGGAAGTCTTGCAAGCGGACTGGCAAGAGGTCTGGCACTCGCCGCAGCCGCCCTTGGCCGCACTGGCCTTCAGAGTGGCGCCGTTCAAAGTCTGAATGTGCTTCATTGGAAAATTCCTCCTAAATCCCTGCAAGGCCGGAGCCTTGCATCAATTTGAGTTCATTATACCATATCCGACCGGTCATTTCAATCATTCATTTACGTTTTTTTCGTACTCTGCCGCCGACGCTTCCGATTCGGGCGGGCTCCCAGCACCCCGGCCATGGCCCCGCCGCAGCAGCAGGACAGAAGGATCAGGGCCCCGTCATTGGACACAGAGGCGGAGCCGGAGAGCAGGCATCCCGCCGACAGCAGCAACAGGAACAGACAGCCTCCCACTCCAAGCCCCACTGGCAGGGGGCTGCGCCTGATCCGGCGCACTGCCGTCAGCCCGCCGGTCAGGCTGCCCAGCACGCACACCGCCAGCACTGCCCGGTCCATCATCCCCTCACCAATGGTCCCGTTGGAGACCAGCAGCGCGCAGGCTAGCAGCGCGAGCAGGGTTACGGCCACCGCCACGCCGCTGCCACGGAGCATCTCCCGCATCACTGCCAGCCAAAGGGCGCCCGTCTCCTCCGATTTCTTCTCCCGTCTGGTCTGAGCCATAAAAAAACCTCCCCGCAGATCCGTTCTTCACAGGATCCTATGCGGGGAGGGCTTGTCAGCTTGTCAAAAAGTTTCCGGGGCGCCGGCTCAGTGCGCGACTTCCTCCGCCTGGGCCGTCTTGCTGGAGACCGCCCACTTGGTCAGCTCGATCCGGACGCGGTCCACACCGCTCTCGATCACGATGGTGTTCTCCTTCACCGTGCAGATGGTGCCGGTGATGCCGCCGATGGTGGTGATCACGTCACCCACGGTCAGAGAATCCCGCATATTCTGCGCTTCCTTTTTCCGCTTGTTCTCGGGGCGGATCATAAAGAAGTAGAGCATTGCGAGCATCGCAACGATCATAATCATACTTTCCATAGCTGGTTGATTCCCTCCAAAAAAATAATGTAAAAATGCGTCCTTACAAGTATATCTGATTTCTGTACAGTTTGCAAGTGCTTTTCTAAAATTTCTTCACTCTTGGGCGGGACGGTCCAGCAGGCCGGAATAGGTCCGGCGGAAGGACTCGAAGTTCCCCTCGTCCAGGGCCTGGCGGATGCGGGCCATCAGTTCGTTATAGAAGTGCAGATTGTGGAGCACAGCCAGGCGCATAGCCAGCATCTCCCCCGCGGTCAGCAGGTGCCGGAGGTAGGCACGGGAGAAGCTCCGGCAGGCGGGACACTGACAGGTCTCGTCGATGGGACGGGGATCCAGCTTGAACTTCTCATTTTTGATGTTGATGGTCCCCTTCCAGGTGTACAGCTTGCCGTGGCGGGCGTTGCGGGCGGGCATGACGCAGTCAAAGAAGTCCACGCCCCGGGCCACGCCCTCGATGATGTTGGAGGGCGTCCCCACCCCCATCAGGTACCGGGGCTTGTCCTTGGGCATACTGGGCTCCACCGCGTCGATGATGTCGTACATCACCTGGGTGGGCTCCCCCACCGCCAGCCCGCCGATGGCAAAGCCGTCGCAGTCCAGCTGGGCGATGCGCTCCATGTGCTGCTGCCGGATGTCCGCATAGGTCCCACCCTGGTTGATGCCGAAGAGCATCTGACCGGGGTTGACGCAGTTCGGCTGGGCATTGAGGCGGGCGTGTTCGGTGATACACCGCTCCAGCCAGCGGGTGGTGCGCTCCACAGAGGCCTGGACATACTCCCGGGGCGAGGGGTTTTCGATGCACTCATCAAAGGCCATGGCGATGTCGCTGCCCAGGTTTGACTGGATCTGCATGGACTCCTCCGGCCCCATGAAGATGCGCCGCCCATCGATATGGGAGGCGAAGGTCACCCCCGCCTCGGTGATCTTCCGCAGCCCGGACAGGGAAAACACCTGAAAGCCGCCGCTGTCGGTGAGCATCGGGCCGTCCCACTGCATAAAGCGGTGCAGCCCCCCCATCTCCCGGACCACCCCGTCCCCGGGGCGCAGGTGCAGATGGTAGGTGTTGGACAGCTCCACCTGACAGCCGATCTCCTTCAGATCGTGGGCGGACACCGCCCCCTTGATGGCCCCCTGGGTGCCCACGTTCATAAAGACAGGGGTCTGGACAGTGCCGTGGGGACAGGTAAATACGCCCCGGCGGGCGTTCCCCTCGGTCTTGATCACTTCAAACACAAAAAAACTCCTTTGACGAGATCCGTCAGATCTCTGCGTATTTTAATTATCTGGAATCAGGAGATAAACATGGCGTCTCCAAAGCTGAAGAAGCGGTAGCGCTCCTTCACAGCCTCCTCATAGGCGGACAGAACGTGCTCCCGCCCGGCCAGGGCGGACACCAGCATGATCAGAGTGGACTGGGGCAGATGGAAATTGGTGACCAGAGCGTCCAGCACCTTGAAGCGGTAGCCGGGATAGATGAAGATGCTGGTCCAGCCCGCCGACTCCTTCAGAGTGCCGTCCTCGGCGGCAAAGCTCTCCACCGTCCGGCAGGAGGTAGTCCCCACACAGATGACCCGGCCGCCGTTCCGCTTGGTCTCATTGATGGTGCGGGCGGTCTCCTCTGGGATCATGCAGTATTCTGAGTGCATCTCATGCTCCGAGATGTCCTCCGCCTTCACCGGGCGGAAGGTGCCCAGCCCCACATGGAGGGTGACATAGCACAGCTTGACCCCCATCTCCTGGATCTGCCGGAGCAGTTCCGGGGTGAAGTGCAGGCCGGCGGTGGGGGCGGCGGCGGAGCCGTTGATCTTGGAGTAGACGGTCTGATACCGCTCATTGTCCTGAAGCTCCTCCTTGATGTAGGGCGGCAGAGGCATCTTGCCCAGCTCCTCCAGCACCTCCAGGAAGATCCCCTGGTAGTGGAAGCGCACCAGACGGTTCCCGCCGGACGCCTCCGCCTCCACCGTGGCGGTGAGGCGTCCCTCGCCGAAGGACACCTGGGCCCCCGGCTTCAGCTTCCGGCCCGGGCGGACCAGGCACTCCCAGAGTCCGTCCCCCTTGTCGGTCAGCAGCAGCACCTCACAGGCGCCTCCCCCGGGGAGCCGGTGGCCGATCAGCCGGGCTGGCAGGACCCGGGAGTTGTTCAGCACCAGGCAGTCCCCCGGCCGCAGCAGCTGGGGCAGCTCATAAAAGTGCCGGTGGGCGATCTCCCCGGTGCACTTGTCCAGGGTCAGTAGCCGGGAGGAGTCCCGGCGCTCCAGAGGGGTCTGAGCGATCAGCTCCTCCGGAAGGTAAAAATCAAAATCTGAGGTTTTCAATGGTCATACGCCTTTCTGTCCATCCGGCTCACCGCACCACGGCGCCGGGGTAGTAAAATTCAATGATCTCGTCATAGGAAAAGCCGCGCTCCGCCATGGCCCACGCGCCGTACTGGCTCAGGCCCAGCTGATGCCCGTTTCCGGAGCCCCGGAAGGTAAAGCTTCCGCCGCTCACCGTTACCTGAGTGCCGGAGGGGACGTCCGGGGAGCCGTCCTCCCCCGCCTCCTCCACCGGCCGGATGGTGCCGGAGCCGGAAATGGAATACAGCTTCTCACCGGATACCTGGGAGACGGTCCCGCCGCCGCTGATGACGAAATAGTTCTTCCCGGGGTCCAGCGCTCCGCCGCCGCTGACGGACAGCCCGCCGCTTCCGCTCTGGCTTCCGGAGCCGGTCTCCTTTCCGTTGACGGTAAAGCGGATGGACGGGACCCCGAAAGCGCTCCGGATCTTCTCCGGCTTCAGAGTGTTGCTCTGCCCGTTTTCATAGAACACCTTGACCTGGATCACATTTCCCAGTTCAGAGTAGGTGAGCTCCAGGGAGTCGATCCCGCTCCCGGCGGCGTATCCCTTGGACAGGAGCTGCTGTACCAGCTCCTCCTCCAAATAGGACACCGTCCAGGAGGAATACGGATTTTTCCCGCTCAGATCCGCCTCATAGGGGTCGGTCACACCCTTCAGATAGGGATAGTCCTCCAGGGAGGAACCCCACACATGGTAGACGCTCTCACTGGCTCCGCCGTGGCTGGAGGAGTAGAACGCCTCGATGACCTGTCCGTCGTACCGGGCATACTCCCCCGCCGTCTCCTCCACCGCCCGGTCGGTGCGGTCGTTGGCCTGATAGCTGGCGTTGTTGGGCCCGGCTCCGTAGTAGACCTGACAGTCGGTGGTGTTGCACACATCGAAGTGATAGGATGTGTGCCGGCTGCTGCGGAGATTGTTGTAGGCATAGCTGCGGGCGCACACCGCCTGGACCTTCAGGGCCTCCAGAGGCCAGCTGTTGCTCATCTCATAGGGGACCACGCCCTTGAGATAGGTCTCCAGATCCACGATGTTCACCACAGTCAGATCGCCGCCGCTGATGCGTTCATAGCGGAACCCACCGTAATAGCGGTTGCCCTTGAACCAGGTGCGGACCTCATCCTCCCCAGTGACGTCGGGCATCACCCCCAGGGCCAAGCCGTCCCCGCCGTCAAACTGGAACAGGATCTCGTCCGTCCCCGTCCGGGTCACGTTGACCCCATAGCTGCTGGTCCCGGCGATGGTCCCCTCCCCCAGGCGGGCCTGGGCGTCCTCAGCCTCCTCCCGGGTGGCGTAGGCCCCGCACCGGACCTGGTATTCTCCATCGATCCAGGCGGGAAAGCCATCCGGATAGTCCTCCGCCGCCCGGACCGCCTCCTCATAGGAGGAGCAGGTCTCCACCTGAAGGTGATAGCTGCCGATCACCGCGCCGCCATTGTCGGAATTGGAATAGGAGGAGCCGCTGACCCAGGTGTTCTGGGCCTTGACCATGGTGATCCTGGTCTCTTTGGAGCCAGTCCTGCCCAGCTCCACAAAGTCCAGATCCCGGTCGAAGTAGCCCAGCCGGTATCCGGAGCCGTATCCGGTGTTGTTCTCCAGGTTGGCGTTGACCAGTGCGCCCGAGCCATAGGCCAGCCCCACCTGGATCGGATCTGCCTCCGTCCCGGTCGCCTGTGCCGCCGGGGCCGCCAGCGCCGCAGCCAGGAGGACGGCGGCAAGCCGTGTAAAGATTCCCTTCATCGTATCTCCCATTTCTCTGTTTCGTATTGACACCCGCCTGCAAACATGATAGGATAAACCCAAGTTTTTGCAAGATAGAGGTAGCGGCCGACATCAGTAAGCGTGGCCAGGGAGCCGGTTCCCGTCCATCCACGCCCAAAGGGAAGGCCGCCGAAGGGCCCCCCTGCCCGGAGGGGGCGGGCCCTGGTCGCCGGGTCAACAGCCTTTCGACTGTCATCAGGGCGGTACCCTGATGGAGCGCTGTCTGCTTTTGTAAACATTTTGCCGGCTGGTCTGAAGCCAGACCACAGCTGACATTATAGTACAAAATCAGCCGCTTGAAAAGCCGCTGATTTCTTTTTTTCTTGCGGAAACGATTTCCGGCTCCGGACACATCGATCTCGGCAGAGGGGCATACAATGGCCCTGAGCCGTTATGGAGGTAGTTGAAAATGGAAAAGAAGTACAAAGTAGGCATCATCGGCGCCACCGGCATGGTGGGTCAGCGCTTCGTCACCCTGATGGAGAACCACCCCTGGTTCCAGCTGACCGTCCTGGCAGCCAGCCCCCGCTCCGCCGGGCAGCCCTATGAGCAGGCCGTGGCAGGCCGCTGGGCCATGGATACCCCCATCCCCGCCGAGGCTAAGGAGCTGGTGGTGATGGACGCCCAGGCCGATGTGGAAAAGATCGCCGGCATGGTGGACTTTGTGTTCTGTGCCGTGGATATGAAGAAGGACGAGATCCGCGCTCTGGAGGAGCGCTATGCCAAGGCCGAGTGCCCCGTGGTGTCCAACAACTCCGCCCACCGCTGGACGGAGGATGTGCCCATGGTGGTGCCCGAGATGAACCCGGAGCATCTGGAGGTCATCGCCGCCCAGCGCAAGCGCCTGGGCACCCAGCGCGGCTTCATTGCCGTCAAGTCCAACTGCTCCATCCAGTCCTATGCCCCCGCCCTGCACCCCCTGCTGAAGTACGGGATCGACAAGGTGCTGGTGTGTACCTACCAGGCCATCTCCGGCGCGGGCAAGACCTTCGAGCGCTGGCCCGAGATGGTGGATAACCTGATCCCCTACATCGGCGGCGAGGAGGAGAAGAGCGAGCAGGAGCCCCTGAAGGTCTGGGGCAAGGTGGAGGACGGCCGGATCGTCAAGGCCGAGGGCCCCGCCATCACCGCCCAGTGCCTCCGCGTCCCCGTGTCCAACGGCCACACCGCCGCTGTGTTCGTCTCCTTCCGGGGCGAGGCGCCCTCCATGGAGCAGATCAAGGCGGACTGGGCCGGCTTCAAGGGCCGCGCTCAGGAGCTGGATCTCCCCTCCGCCCCCAAGCAGTTCCTCCACTATTTCGAGGAGCCCGACCGTCCCCAGGCCAAGCTGGACCGTGAGCTGGAGGGCGGCATGGCCGTCTCTCTGGGCCGCCTGCGTCCTGACACCCAGTACGACTATAAATTCGTGGGCCTGAGCCACAACACCCTCCGGGGCGCTGCCGGCGGCGCGGTCCTGCTGGCCGAGCTGCTGTGCGCTGAGGGCTATATGGACCGCAAGTAATGCCACGGTCTAATTAGGAATTAGGAATGAGGAGTTCGGAATTATGGGGCGAACGACAAGCAGGCCGTCCGCGCCGAACGCCAAAGCCCCCATCTCCTAACTCCTGATTTGTAAAATTGCCAAGCCCCCGGGCATAAAATTCCTAATTTCTAATTCCTAACTCAAAGAAAGGGTGCTTTTCATGCGAACTCCTGTCTTTACCGGAAACTGTGTGGCCATCGCCACTCCCTTTGACGCCAGCGGTACCATCAACTATGACGCCTTCGGCCGTCTCATCGATGCGCAGATCGCCGGCGGCGTAGACGCCATCTGCGTCTGCGGCACTACCGGCGAGTCTGCCACCATGACCATTCGGGAGCACATCGCCGCCGTGGAGTACTGCGTCAAGCGGGTCGATCACCGGGTGAAGGTCATCGCCGGCGCGGGGAGCAACGACACCACCGCCGCCGTCTACCTCTCCCTCCACGCCCAGGACTCCGGAGCCGACGCCCTGCTCCACGTCACCCCCTACTACAACAAGTGCAGCCAAACCGGACTGATCAAGCACTATGAGTACATCGCCGACCGGGTGGACCTTCCGGTGATCCTCTATAACGTACCAAGCCGCACCGGCGTCTCCTTCACGGCGGAGACCTATCAGGTGCTGTCCCAGAACCCCAAGATCAACGGCGTCAAGGAGGCCAGTGGAAACTTCTCCCTCCTGGCCCACACCCGCCACCTGTGCGGCGATGACTTCTATATCTGGTCGGGCAACGACGACCAGGTGGTGCCCATGATGTCTCTGGGGGCTAAGGGCGTGATCTCTGTGGCCTCCAACATCATCCCTGAGGTCATGGTGAAGATGACCCACCTTTGTCTGGACAACGACTTCGTATCCGCCTCCAAGCTCCAGATCGAGTATATGGATCTGATCGACGCTCTGTTCTGTGATGTGAACCCCATCCCGGTGAAGGAGGCGCTGAACCTGCTGGACATGGAGGCCGGCCCCGTACGTCTTCCCCTGTGCGAGATGGAGGAGAAGAACAAGGCCCGTCTGCGCGCCGCCATGCAGGCCAAGGGACTGCTGTAAAGGAAGGTAACCTGTCATGCTGAAGATAATCATTTCCGGATGCAGCGGCCACATGGGCCGCGTGGTGGAGTCCATCTGCGCCGCCGACCCGGCAGTGCAGGTGGCGGCGGGCTTTGATGTGCTGGGCAGCAGCGATCGGGAGTTCCCAGTGTACTCCTCCCCCAGCCAGTTCACCGGCGAGGCGGACGCAGTCATCGACTTCTCCTCCCCCGCCGCGCTGGACGGCCTGCTGGACTTCGCCAGACGCACCGGGACTCCGCTGGTGCTGGCCACCACCGGCTACACCCCGGAGCAGGTGGCCCAGATCGGTGCCGCCGCCCTGGAGGTCCCCATCTTCCGTTCCGCCAATATGTCCCTGGGGATCAACGTGCTGCTGGAGCTGGTCAAGAAGGCCGCCTCCGTGCTGGGTGACAGCTACGACATTGAGATCGTGGAGCGGCACCACCGCCGCAAGGTGGACGCCCCCAGCGGCACCGCCCTGATGATCGCCGACGCGGCCGCCTCCGCCTGCGGGCATGAGACCGAGTATGTCTTTGAGCGCCACTCCGTCCGCCAGCCCCGGGACAAGAAGGAGATCGGCATCTCCGCCGTCCGGGGCGGCACCATCGTGGGCGAGCATGAGATCATCTTTGCCGGACACGACGAGATCATGGAGATCCGCCACACCGCCCTCTCCCGGGAGATCTTCGCCCAGGGGGCTGTGGAGGCCGCCAAGTTTATGGCGACGGTGAATGCGCCGGGTCTGTATGACATGAGCCAGCTGGTAAAATAATTTTAGTCTGAAACCGAGGGAACTCATCCTTTTTTGGATGGGTTCCTTCTTTTGTTGTGTGAAAAGTCAGGTCTACTTGACGTGGAGATCCATTCTGTGTTATTATAAAAGTAAGGTGAACATGACTTTGGAGGAAATAATGAAAAACCGGATCAGGGAATTTCGTGAGCAGCATGGTCTCACCCAAAAAGAACTGGGAGGATCCGTTGGAGTCTCCCGTCAGGCGATCCATGCAGTGGAAACGGGAAAATTTGATCCATCCATCTGGCTTGCCCACGATTTAGCGCACTATTTTGGTGTGACCATTGAGGAACTGTTTGACTTTACCAGAGAGGGGCAGTAGTATGCATTTAGAAGCTGAAGTGTATGGACTGGTTCTGGGTGGTTTTGTAATTGTTGTTGTTTGTACCCTGCTGGTGCTGATTTACCTGTTTTGGCGGTCCCGCAACCAGGCGATCCTGTGGTTTGGCGGACAGACGCTCTTTTTATCCGGCGCTTTCTGGTTCTTTTTTCGGGCCCTCTGTTTTCGGTATGATCCTCAATTTTCCATGTACTCCGAAGTGCAGTCGGTTCATATTGCCTGTGCCGGCTTGCTTTGGGCCCTGAGTATGCTGTGTATGCTCATAGGCATCTACCGGCTGCTGCGGAAAGGGCCGGTTATCCATCAATTCTAGGAGGTACTCTCTTATGTCCGATCCCTTTATCCGCACCCGCCTGTTGGTAGGCGACGAGCCTTTGGACCGGCTCCGCCGCGCCCGCGTCGCCGTGTTCGGCGTGGGCGGTGTCGGGGGCTGCTGCGTTGAGGCCTTGGCACGGGCAGGTGTGGGCACTTTACACTTATACGATGACGATACAGTCTCAGAGAGCAACTTGAACCGCCAGCTCGCCGCCCTCCACTCCACCATCGGCCAGCCCAAGGCGGAGGTCATGGCCCAGCGGGTGCGGGACATCAACCCGGACTGTCAGGTGCGGGCCATCCGGATGTTCTACCTCCCGCAAAACGCCGGACAGGTGGATCTGTCCCAGTACGACTATGTGGTGGACTGCATTGACACCGTGGCCGCCAAGCTGGAGCTTGTGACAAGGTGTACCGCTTTACAGGTCAGGATTGTCAGTGCGATGGGCTCGGGAAACAAGCTGGACCCCACCGCCTTCGAGGTCTCAGACCTGTCCAAGACCCAGGGCTGTCCCCTGGCCCGGGTCATGCGGAAGGAGCTGCGCCGGAGGGGGATCTCCCACCTGAAGGTGGTCTGGTCCCGAGAGGAGCCCCGCAGCCCCCTCCGCCCCATGGAGGCGGAGCCGCCCGCCTCCGCCTCCGAGACCCGGCCGGGCTCCACCGCCCGGCGGGACACCCCGGGCTCCATCTCCTTCGTGCCCGCCGCCGCCGGACTGGTGCTGGCCAGCGCGGTGGTCCGGGATCTGGGCCAGTTTTAATACGGAAGCGAAGAAAACTCCCCCGGCCGCAGCCGGGGGAGTTTTCTTGTATCAGGACGGAATTACTGATCCATGATGACCTTGTGGAACACCTTCTTGCCCTTCTTGATGACCAGGCCCTCGCCGCAGAAGGCAGTACAGGGGAAGGCGGCGGACACATCGGTGACCTTCTCGCCGTTGACCTCCACACCGCCCTGCTCCACCAGGCGGCGGGCCTCCTTCTTGGAGGGGGCCAGCTTGCACTTGACCATCAGGTCCAGCAGGCCGATGGAATCCCCCTGGGCGTCCTCCCGGCACAGGCAGGTGCAGGGCATATCGGCGGTGTCTCCTCCGCCGCCGAAGATGGCCCGGGCGGCGGACTGGGCCTTCTCCGCCTCCTCCTGGCCGTGGACCAGCTTGGTCAGCTCATAGGCCAGGATCTCCTTGGCGGTGTTCAGCTGGCTGCCCTCCCACTTGTCCATCTCGTCGATCTGCTCCAGGGGCAGGAAGGTCAGCATCCGCAGGCACTTGAGCACGTCGTCATCCCCCACGTTGCGCCAGTACTGGTAGAACTCATAGGGGCTGGTCTTGTTGGGATCCAGCCAGACGGCGCCCTTGGCGGTCTTGCCCATCTTCTTGCCCTCGGAGTTGAGCAGCAGGGTGATGGTCATGGCGTGGGCGTCCTTGCCCAGCTTGCGGCGGATGAGCTCGGTGCCGCCCAGCATATTGGACCACTGATCGTCGCCGCCGAACTGCATATTGCAGCCGTAGTGCTGGAACAGGTAGTAGAAGTCGTAGGACTGCATGATCATGTAGTTGAACTCCAGGAAGGAGAGACCCTTCTCCATGCGCTGCTCATAGCACTTGGCCCGGAGCATATTGTTCACCGAGAAGCAGGCGCCCACATCCCGCAGCATCTCAATGTAGTTCAGCTTCAGCAGCCAGTCGGCGTTGTTCACCATCTGGGCCTTGCCCTCGCCGAACTCGATGAAGCGTTCCATCTGCTTCTTGAAGCAGTCGCAGTTGTGCTGGATGGTCTCCGGGGTCATCATGCTGCGCATATCGGTGCGGCCGGAGGGGTCGCCGATATAGCCAGTGCCGCCGCCGATCAGGGCGATGGGGCGGTTGCCCGCCATCTGGAGCCGCTTCATCAGGCACAGGGCCATGAAGTGGCCCACATGGAGGGAGTCGGCGGTGGGGTCAAAGCCGATGTAGAACACGGCCTTCCCCTCGTTGATCATTTTGGAGATCTCCTCCTCATTGGTCACCTGGGCAATGAGGCCGCGGGCTTTCAGCTCTTCGTAACAAGTCATCGATCTTACTCCTTTTTATTTTATTCTGAAAAATTGGATGAAACGCTTGATTCTGTGCTCTGCCGGGCCCGGATGACATTATAGCCCACCACGCCGACGATGACGGTGGCCGCCCCAGCCAGGGCCAGAGTGCCCACAGTCTCGTGATAGAACACCGCCACCAGGATTGGGTTGAGCACCGGCTCGATGCCGGAGACCAGGCTGGCGGTCACCGGAGGCGTGGTTTTCAGGCCGATGGTCAGCAAGATATAGGCCACCGCCACCTGAAAGACGCCCAGCACCAGCAGGCTGGTCAGGGCGATGGGCTCCAGTTTGGCCTCCCCCAGCAGGAAGGGCAGTCCGGTGACTGCCGAGAGGACATCCCCCCAGAACACGGAGGAGATGGCGTCGGAGTCCGGCAACTCGTTCATCAGGAAAACGCCCGCGTAGGCCACGCCGGACAGCAGGGCCAGCACATTGCCCAGGCCGCCGCCCATCTCCAGGCTGTCCGCAAAGAAGAAGAGCACCCCGCCGAACACGATCCCGCAGGCCAGCAGATCCAGCCGGCCGGGCTTTCTTCTCCAAAACAGGGCGGAAAACAGAATGACAAAAATGGGGGCGGTGAACTGGAGGACGATCACGTTGGCCGCCGTGGTCAGCTTGTTGGCCACGGAGAACAGGGCGTTGGTGCCGAAGATGCTCAGCGCCCCCACCGCGACCCAGCGGTTGAACCGGAGCGGGTGGCGGATCACCGCCAGATAGGCCCCGATCACCACCAGGGCGATGGCGGTACGGGCCCCGTTGATGGCCATGCCCCCCCAGGGTATCAGCTTGATGCACAGCCCGCCGATGCTGTACAGCACCGCCGCCAGAAAGACGCACAGCGTCCCGGTCCGTCTCTTGTTTTCCATGCGCTTCTCCCCCATACGACAACAAAAGCCCCCTGTCCGGTGATCGGACAGAGGGCATTACAGTGCAACGCGGTACCACCTCTGGTTCGCCCGCCCCTCGCAGGGCAGACCTCACGGAGTTCATGCAAACTCCCACGCGGTAACGGGCGAAACCCGGCCTGTCCCCTACTGGGCCGGTCTTCGGCCGTTCAGGCGGCTGCTCCAAGGGGTAGGTTCACAGGACGTCCTCTCCCCCTCTCACCGACCGGGGGCTCTCTGAACAGGGTGCGCCTTGCTAGAGTTCCTTTTCTTTGCAGTAAGGGAACTGTATCATAGTTTTCAAAGGTTGTCAAGGGTTGAAGCCCGGATTTTATGGGAGCAATTCTGGATTTGATTTTCTGCCCTTGGACCCGGGCCGCCCCAAGAAGTATTCTCCGGACTGTTCACAAAAGAAGGCGCTGTTTTACACCTGCTCAATCAGTGGGACCGAACACCTTTCGCTTCAGCTCTATTCCGGTTGGCGTCATGGCAAGTCCCCCTTGGGCCGTCTCCTTCAGGGCGCAGGGCATGGAGTCGCCCACCGCCCGCATGGCCTGGATGCACTCGTCCGTGGGGATCTTACTCTCGATCCCCGCCAGGGCCATCTCCGCCGCAGTGAAGGCGATGGCAATGCCGGAGACGTTGCGCTTGATACAGGGGATCTCCACCAGGCCGGCCACCGGGTCGCACACCAGCCCCAGCTGGTTCTTGATGGCCATGGCACAGGCGTGGGCGGACTGTGCCGGCGTTCCGCCGCACAGCTCCACCAGGGCCGCGGCGGCCATAGCGGAGGCGGAGCCGCACTCCGCCTGACATCCTCCCTGGGCCCCGGCGATGGAGGCCTGCTGAGCGATCACCATGCCGATGGCCCCGGCGGTGAACAGGGCCATGACCGCGGCCCGCTCGTCACACAAGCCCTCCTCCAGCATGGAGACAATGGTGCCAGGCAGGATGCCGCAGGACCCCGCTGTGGGGGCGGCCACCACCTTGCCCATGGCGGCGTTGTACTCTGAAACCGCGATGGCCCGGGCCACCGCCCGGTTGAGAAATGTCCCGGTGATCCCGCCCCGCTCCGCGTAGCGGGCCATTTTGGCCGCGTCTCCGCCGGTGAGGCCGGAGGTGGACCGCAGCTCCGGGTCCATACCCGCCCGGACCGCGTCGCGCATCACGCCCAGACTGTCCGCCATGCGCTGATACAAAACGTCGGCCGGCTGCTCCATCTGCTCCGCCTGATCGGCCAGGGCGGTCTGGGAGATGGTGCTCCCGGCCTGCTCCGCCGCCCGGCAGAGCTCCGCGATCGAAGAATATTCCAGCATTGTGCCACCCTCCTCAAATCGCCCGGATCAACACCACGTTGATGATATTGGGCAGGATCCTTAAGCTGCTGATCAGCGCGTCGGACACGTCGCCGTCCACCTCGATGGTCATAACGGCCTCGCCCCCCTTTTTGGGGCGGGAGAGGCGGAAATTTCCGATGTTGACCTCGGAATAGGCCATGAAGTTGGTCACCGCCGCAATGGTGCCCGGCTTGTCATAGTGGAGCACCAACAGGGTGTTGTACTGCCCCGTGAAGGAGACTGCCATCCCGTTGATCTCCGTGATCAGGATGTTGCCGCCTCCGATGGAGGCCCCCTGAATCACGGCGGTGCCCCCCTGGGCTCCGGTCACGGTGATCCGCGCGGTGTTGGGGTGGGCGCCCGGGATCTCAGTCTCATGGAAAGCAAACTCCATGCCGTCCTCCTTCGCCAGCTGGAGGGAATGGCGGATCCGCTCGTCATCCGAGTCCATCCCCATCACGCCGGCAATGAGGGCCTTGTCCGTGCCGTGGCCCCGGTAAGTCTGGGCAAAGGAACCGGACAGCGTGATGTCCGCCTTTACCACCTTGTCCCCCAGGATCTTCCACGCCACCCGGCCCAGGCGGACCGCGCCGGCGGTGTGGGAGCTGGATGGACCGATCATCACCGGCCCAATGATGTCAAATACGTTCATAGAAGCCTCCTCAGGGCAGGGTATAATTATGCCTTGGACAGCTTACGGTTGATGGTGTCCACAATGACGCCGATGGCGTTGTCGCCGGAGACGTTGCAGGCGGTGCCGAAAGAGTCCTGGGTGATGTACAGGGCCACCATGATGGCACAGATGGGGCCGTTCACATCGCCGGCCTCAGGTCCGAACACCATGTACAGGAAGGGAAGCGCGGTCATAATAGAGCCGCCCGGCGCACCGGGAGAAGCCACCATGGCAATGCCCAGGGTGGCAATGAAGGGGACCACCGTAGCCAGGCTGATGGGCAGATCGTTCATCAAACACACCGCGGTGGCACAGGAGGTGATGGTGATCATGGAGCCGGCCATGTGGATGTTGGCACACAGGGGCACCACGAAGTTGCGGATCTCCTGGGAGATCCCGTCCGCCTCGGCGCACTGGAGGTTCACCGGGATGGTGGCGGCGGAGGACTGGGTGCCCAGGGCGGTGGTATAGCCGGGGATCTGGTTTTTCAACAGGGTGACCGGATTCTTGTGGCTGATGCCTCCGGCCACCACAAAAGCGAACACCAAGTACAGCAGGTGCATGGCGATGACCACCAGGAACACCTTCCATAGGATGCCCAGAATCACGAAAGTCTTGCCGGAGCGGGTCATGTCCACAAAGGTTCCGCAGATGTACAGGGGCAGCAAGGGGACGATGGCCACATGGAGCACCTTGTCGATGATGGTGGAGAAGTCCTTGATGGCATTGTACAGGGTGTCGCCGATCTCCTTCCCCTTCATGGCGGACAGGGACAGACCCAGGATGAAGGCCAGCAGCACGGCGGCCAGGGTGTCCAGGATGGGAGTCACGGAGATGCTGAACAGGGAGGCCACGGAGTTGCCCGCGGTGGCGGCGATCTGCTCCAGGGCGGAGGCGTCCATGAAGCTGGGGAACAGAGTGATCGCCACCAGGAACGCACAGGAGCCGGCGATCAGGGTGGAGCCGTAGGACAGCCCCGCCGTGATGGCCAGCAGCTTTCCGGCCCCCTGGGACAAGTCTGCGATTCCCATGGTGACATACGCCAGGATCATCATGGGGATCACGAATTTCAGGAACGTGCTGAACAGGCCGGAGGCGGTCACCACGATCCGGCAGACGATCTCAGGGCAGAAGGATCCGATCAGGATGCCCAATATGATGCCAATGATCAGTTTGGGCACAAGGCCCAGTTTTTTCTTTTTTCCCATGCTGCTTACTTCCTCTCGTTTTAGATAACCAGTTCCTTCCTGTGAAGGTTCTGCAAGCATAGCACGAAACCGGAAAGATGCCAAGTAAATTCATCAAAAAACGCTCTTCACGCTAAATTTTCTATATTTTTAACAGTTTCTTTATGCCGGTTTTGTTCATAAAAACTTCAAATTTTATGCTGTGATTCAAAAATGTACAGCTAAGGACAACATTTCTTCATCGCTGTGTCCTCTGCACAAGGACAAATATGAGTTCAAGAGCGCACGCCCAGAATATGGATCCCCCGGATCTCCCGGAAGGAGTAGGTACTTAGAGGGCGGAGGTCCGCGTCCTGGCTGTGGGCCGCCACCAGGATCCTGTCCAGAGCGGGCGGACTGCCCACCTCCACCACCACAGGAGTATGTCCAAACTCAGGTGCATCAAACCGGAGCTGGACAAAGTCCCCCGGAAGCAGCAGCTCCGGCGGAGCCGGGACCCCCACCGGGCCCCGGCTGGGCGCGCTCCGGGTCAGAAATCGGTAGAAGTAGGGCACGCCCGTCCAGGCTGGAGCCTTGTGGTTGCCGTCCAGATAGTACCAGCCCAGGTCCCGCGTGAAGTTCATGATCCCCGCCCCGGCGTACAGGCATTGGGAGGCAAAGCTGGTGCAGTCTCCCCCCACCCGCTCATAGTCGTAGTACCGGGGATTCCGGCCATAGGCCCAGCGGTGGGCATAGGCCACCGCCGCCGGCCGGTCATATCGCAGCAGATGTTCCATATCCGCTTCCCTCCTTTCTCTTTTTCTATGCATGGAGGGGCGCGTGGGTGCCTGGGACAGAAAAGACGGATCCCCGGCGATTTCAAATCGCCGGGGATGTCTGGTGTCTATTTTGGTCAGCTGTTACTTGGTGCCGAAGATGCGGTCGCCGGCGTCGCCCAGGCCGGGGACGATATAGGCGTGTTCGTTGAGTTTTTCGTCCACGCCGGCCACATAGATGTCCACGTCGGGGTGGTCGCGGCGGATCACCTGGATCCCCTCGGGGGCGGCCAAGACGTTCATCAGCTTGATGTGCTTGCAGCCGTAGCCCTTGATGAAGGTGATGGCCGCGGAGGCGGACCCGCCAGTGGCCAGCATGGGATCCAGCACGATCACATCCCGCTCGGAAATATCAGAGGGCATCTTGCAGTAGTACTCCACGGGCTGATGGGTCTCAGGATCCCGGTACAAGCCGATATGCCCCACCTTGGCAGAGGGGATCAGGTCCAGGATCCCGTCCACCATGCCCAGGCCGGCCCGGAGGATGGGAACAATGGCCAGCTTCTTCCCGGCCAGCACCCGGAAAGTGCCGGTAGCCACGGGAGTCTTGATCTCCACCTCCTCGGTGGGCAGATCCCGGGTAGCCTCATAGCACTCCAGGGCGGCGATCTCAGAGACGATCTCCCGGAACTCCTTCACACCGGTCCGCTCATCCCGAAGGATGCTCAGCTTGTGCTGAAGCAGAGGATGGTCCAAAATGTGTACTTTGTTGTCGTTTTCGAACATCACAATAAACCCCTTTATTTGTTTTGGTTGTCGCGGCTCTGCCGCTCCCGTTCCAGCCGTTCGCGCTCCGCCTGGGACAGCCGGTGATAGACCGGGACCAACTCCCTGCCCTTCACCAGCCTGCCGGCACGGATCTGTTCCAGGGCCGCCCGGGCCACCCCCTGGGCACTCTGCATCCGCAGGGGCTCGGGAGCCAGCTCCATCTGGCTGTCCTGTTCTCGAAGTGCATTATAACACAGCTTTGCCCCATCTCCAACGACTATTTTCCGCTTTTTGATTTTTTTCAGTTCCTCCCCCAGCTCCTCCAGGGAGATAGCCCGGTCGGGGGCCAGGCGGATCAGGCGCTCCCCGTCGGCCTGAAACAGGGCGTTATAGACCTGCTTCCGCCGGGCGTCCATGGCGCAGACGATGACTGCGTCCCGGAAAAATGCCAGGGGCCAGGCCATGGACTCCAGGGTGGAGCAGGGGGCGCAGTCCTTGTCCTCCGCCCAAGCCAGGCCCTTGGCGGTGGACACGCCGATGCGCAGCCCGGTAAAGGAGCCCGGTCCCACCGCCACCGCGATCACGTCCACCTGCTCCAGCCCGGTCCCGCAGTTGTTCAGCAGGTCCCGGACCATGGGCAGCAGGGTGCGGCTGTGGGTCAGGCCGCTGTTTTGAAAGCTCTGGGCAATGAGCCCCTCCTCCCCCCACAGCGCCGCGGAGCAGGCTGTGCCGGAGGACTCCAACGCCAGTATTTTCATGGTTTCATCACACACTTTTCTTGCAGTTTTGACCCGATCTTCCGAAAATCGGTCTTATGTCCGGTCACAACTCCGGCGCGTTTCGGATGGAGATCACGCGCTGTCCGTCGTGCTCCCCCCGGCGGATGTCCACCCGGATGGGCTCGTCCTCCAGGGCGTCGGCCACGTTCTCGCTCCACTCCACGGCGCACACGCCGCCCCGGGCCAGGTAGTCCTCCCAGCCGATGTCGAACAGCTCCTCAGGGTCGCCCAGCCGGTATAGATCAAAGTGGAACAGCGGCAGCCGCCCACCCTCATACTCGTTGACAATGGTAAAGGTGGGGCTGGTCACCCCCTCCGGGATCCCAAGCCCCCGGGCGATCCCCCGGGTAAAGGCGGTCTTTCCCGCCCCCAGATCCCCGGTATAGGCCACCACGTCCCCGGGGCGCAGCCGGACGGCCAATTCCGCCCCCAGGGCCTCGGTCTCCTCCGCACTATTGGAACAATATTCCATGTCTTTCCCCCGTGTTCACAGTTTGTTTTCCGAATTCTCTCTGATTATAGCACAGTTCCGGTTTACCTTTCCACAAAAAAGTGATAAAATATAGGGCCGTATTCAAAAGAAAAGGAGGGGACGCCGTGCGGACCCTATTCTCTCCACTCCATGAGTTTTTGAAAAAGGGGGATCTGGTGCTCCTGTCCCTCTGCCTGCTGACCAGCGGCTTCGGTGTGGCGCTGATCTTCTCCGCCACCCGGTACAATCAGAACAACCGCCCGGTGGTCATCCAGTGCGTCGCCATCCTCCTGGGCGTCGCGGTCTACCTGCTGTGTACCTTCGTGGACTTTCAGCTGTTTGTGGAGAAAAACTGGAAGTGGCTCTTTGGGGGCAGTGTGTTCTTCCTGCTCCTGCTGCTCACCCCTCTGGGCAACGACCACAACTCAGGGAACCTGAACTGGCTGGACATCCCGGGCTTTCCCCTGGAGATCCAGCCCAATGAGATCATCAAGATCCCCTTCATCCTGCTCCTTTCCCTCCAGATCACCAAGATTCAGGACCGTGGGCAGAGCATCAGCTCCCTCCCCTCCCTGGTCCAGATCGGCGGCCACGCCGCCTTCATGCTGGCCCTGATCGCCGGAATCTGCGGCGATATGGGGATGTGTGTGGTCTATCTGTTCATTTTCGCCGTTATGGCCTGGGGCGCCGGAGTCAAAAAGCGCTGGTTCCTGCTGGCGGGCAGCGCCTTGGTCATCGGTTTTGCCGTGCTGTGGATCTTTATTCTGCCCAACACGGCGGCCTGGGACAGCCTGTACCTGGTCAAGCGCTTCCGGGTGCTGTTCGACCACTCCTACGACCCCCAGGGGATCGGTTTTCAGCAGACCCGCTCCATCCTGGCTTTGGGCTCCGGGCAGCTGTTCGGCCAGGGCTACCTCCATGGGAACATGACCCAGTCTGAGCACGCCTCCACCCTGCCCGCCCGGCATACTGACTTCATCTTCGCCGTGTGCGGCGAGGAACTGGGCATGATCGGCTGCCTGGCCCTGCTCCTTCTGCTGGCGCTGGTCATCCTCCGCTGCCTCTGGGTCGCCCGGAACGCCAGTTCCCCTTTCCACGCCTATGTGGCCGTTGGGATGGCTGGGATGCTCATCATCCAGATCGCCGCCAATGTGGGGATGTGCCTGTTCGTCTTTCCTGTGATGGGGCTCACCCTGCCCTTTGTCAGCTACGGCGGCTCGTCCATCCTCACCCTGTACGCCGCCATGGGCATCGTATCCAGCATCAAGGCCAGGGCCCTCCCCAGCTGGCTGAGGGACCGGGCCATCCAGTGACCGGGGACAAGGAGGAAGTATTTTTGGATCTGTCCGATGTCACCGCCCGCCAGAGGGCCTATTTCCGCTCCGGCGCTACCCTGCCACTCCCCGCCCGCCGGCGCGCCCTGGAGAGTCTGCTCCAGGGACTGACAGACCAGGAGGGCGCTCTGCTCGCCGCCCTGGAGGCGGACCTGGGCAAGCCGTCCTTCGAGGGCTATATGACGGAGCTCGGTCTGGTGCGGGAGGAGCTGCGCTTCCACCTGAAGCACCTGGCCCGCTGGGCCCGCCCCCGGCGCGTCCCCACCCCGCTGGCCCACTTCCCGGCCCGGAGCACGGTCCGCCCGGAGCCCTACGGCTCTGTGCTCATCCTGTCCCCCTGGAACTACCCGGTCCAGCTGTCCCTGATGCCTCTGATCGGCGCTTTGGCCGCCGGAAACTGCGCGGTGCTCAAGCCGTCGGCCTATGCCCCCGCCTGCTCCCGTGCTCTGGCGGAGCTGGTTGCTCAATCCCTGCCCCCGGAGCTGGCCGCCGTGGTGGAGGGTGGCCGCGCGGAAAATCAGGCCCTGCTGGACCTGCCCTTCGACTATATCTTTTTCACCGGAAGTCCCTCTGTGGGCCGCGTCGTCATGGAGCGGGCCGCCGCCCGTCTCACCCCGGTGACCCTGGAGCTTGGCGGCAAGAGCCCGGTGATCGTGGCCGGTGACGCGGATCTCTCCCTGACCGCCCGGCGGATCCTCTTCGGGAAGCTGCTCAACGCAGGCCAGACCTGCGTGGCCCCCGACTATGTGCTGGCCCAGCGGGACGTGCTCCCGGAGCTGATCCGCCTGCTCCAAAAGGAACTGGCAGAGATGCTGGGAGAAGATCCACTCTCATGCCCTGACTACCCCCGCATCGTCAACGCCGCCCACCTCCGCCGTCTGGAGGGGCTGCTGGAGGGCTGTGAGGTGCTCTGCGGCGGTCAGACCGGCGGCGGCCGGATGGCCCCCGCCCTGGTCCTGCCCCACTCCCCCGCCGCCCCGGTGATGCAGGAGGAGATCTTTGGCCCGATCCTCCCTTTGCTGCCCTTTGATACGCTGGAGGAGGCCGTCTCCTTTGTCCAGGACAGGCCCCGCCCTCTGGCCCTCTATCTCTTTACCAGGAGCCGGACCGTGGAGCGGGAGGTTTTGGGCCGGATCCCCTTCGGCGGCGGCTGTGTCAATGACACGGTGGTCCACCTCTCCACCTCTTATCTGCCCTTTGGCGGCGTGGGGGCCAGCGGTATGGGCAGTTACCACGGCCGGGCCAGCTTCGAGACCTTCTCCCACCCCAAAAGTATCCTGAAAAAGGGCCGTGGGCCAGATCTGCCCGTTCGATACCGGCCATACGCTCCCTGGAAGGAGACGCTGCTGCGGAAATTTCTGCCCTGAAAAAATTTTTTCTTTTGAAGAAGGAAATTCGCCTTGTTTTGCGTATATGGTATATGTGGAAAGTTGACCAGAAACGTACACCCATCCGGGAAGGAGGCGTTTTCCCATGGAGCTTCGACAGCAGCAGGAGCAGCTGGAGGCAGTGACCCTCTCCCCCCGCGCCTGCCGGGCCGCACAGACCAGAGGCCGGGCCCGTCCAGAGACGGAGTGCGGGATCCGCACCTGCTTTCAGCGGGACACAGACCGCATCGTGTACAGTAAGGCGTTCCGCCGCCTCAAGCACAAGACCCAGGTCTTTCTCCAGCCATTGGGGGACCACTACCGCACCCGCATGACCCACACCCTGGAGGTCAGCCGCATCGCCCGCACCATCGCCCGGGCCCTCGCATTGAACGAGGACCTGACGGAGGCCATCGCCCTGGGCCACGACCTGGGCCACACCCCCTTCGGCCACGCCGGAGAGCGCCTGCTCAACGAGCTGATGCCCGGCGGCTTCGCCCACTACCAGCAGTCCCTTCGGGTGGTGGACCGCCTGGAGAAGGACGGGGCGGGGCTGAACCTGACCTGGGAGGTGCGCAACGGCATCGTCTGCCACACCAGGGGGCAGCAGGCTGCCACCCTGGAGGGGCAGGTGGTCCGCCTGGCCGACCAGATCGCCTATATCAACCACGACATTGAGGATGCCCTCCGTGGGGGCGTCATCTACCCCATGGACATTCCCCTGGAAGTCTCCGGCGTCCTGGGCTTCACCCACGGGGAGCGGATCAACGCCCTGGTGGTGGATGTGATTCTGGCCAGCCGGGATCAGGACTCCATCCAGCAGTCCGAGGAGGCTGGCGAGGCCATGTCCCTCCTGCGGGAGTTTATGTTTGAAAACGTCTATACCAACCCCATGGCCAAGGGGGAGGAGGGCAAGGCGCAGGAGATGCTCCGCCGCCTGTTCGACCACTACCGCCGCGACCCGGACGCCCTCCCCGCCGACTTTCAGGAGATCCGCCTGGAGGAGGGCGTAGACCGTGCGGTCTGCGACTACATCGCCGGCATGACAGATCCCTTTGCCATCGAGCAGTTCAGCAGGCTGTTTATCCCTACCGCGTGGTCTGTCAAATAGGAGCCGGCGATGGGGACCCATCCGTATGGATGGGGCGCGCGCAGCGCGTACAAGGTTTTGCCTTTGGCAAAACCTTTGCGCAGGGCGAATTGATTTCGCCCGAGCATTTAAAATCCTCAGGGCTCCCACGGGGCCTGCCCCCGTGATTCTGATTTGAAAGGAGGAAGTCTTTTGGCCATTCCGGACCGTTTTTTGGACGAGCTGATCGCCCGCATTGACATCGTGGACCTGGTCTCGGAATCGGTCCGCCTGACAAAAAAGGGCCGAAATTACTGGGGCCTGTGCCCCTTTCACAGCGAAAAGACCCCCTCCTTCTCCGTGTCGGCCGACAAGCAGATCTATAAATGCTTCGGCTGCGGCAAGGGGGGCGGCGCCATCAACTTTGTGATGGAGCTGGACAATCTCCCCTTTCGGGACGCGGTGGCCCTTCTGGCCAAGCGGGCCGGGTTGGAGGTGCCGGACAGCGGCTCCTCCGCCGGGGCCAAAGAGCGCCGGGAGAAGCTGCTGACCATCAACAAACAGGCCGCCCGCACCTTTCACCGGTGGCTGTATGCCCCGGAGGGGGCGGATGGGCTGGCCTATCTGCAGCGGCGCGGCCTGTCCCGCCGGACCCTCACCAGCTTCGGCCTGGGCTTTGCCCCCAACCGCTGGGACGCCCTGATCCAGGAACTGGGGCAGCAGGGCTATGACAAGCGGGACCTGCTGGACGCCGGTCTTGCGGTGAGCAATCAGGACGGCCGGATCTATGACCGGTTTCGGAACCGGGTCATGTTCCCCATCATCGACATCCGGGGCGAGGTCATCGGCTTCGGCGGCCGGGTGATGGACGACTCCACCCCCAAGTACCTCAACTCCCCGGACACCCCCGTGTACAACAAGAGCCGCAACGTGTTCGCCCTGAACATCGCCAAAAAGTCCAAGGCGGGCCGGGTCATCCTGACCGAGGGATATATGGATACCATCTCCCTCCATCAGGCGGGCTTTGACAGCGCGGTGGCCTCCCTGGGCACCGCCCTGACCCCGGAGCACGCCCAGCTGCTCTCCCGCTACTTCCCCGAGGCCATCATTGCCTACGACGGGGACGGAGCCGGCGTCTCGGCAACCCAGCGGGCCATCCCCCTGCTGGAGCGGGCCGGGATGAAGGTGCGCGTCCTGCGGGTGACGGGGGCCAAGGACCCGGATGAGTTCATCAAGCAGTTTGGACGGGACGCCTTTCTCCGTCTGCTGGACCAGAGTGAAAACCAGGTGGACTACCGCCTGGAGCAGATCCGAAAAAAATACGACCTGAGCGACGACAGCCAAAAGGTGGGCTTTCTCCAGGAGGCCGCCCAGCTCCTCTCCTCCCTGCCCAGCGCGGTGGAGCGGGAGATCTATGGCCGTCATGCCGCCGAGACGGCGGGGGTCTCGCCGGAGGCGGTGGCCCAGGAGGTCAAGAAGGCCTTCCAGCGCCGCCTGAGAAAGGAACAAAAGCAGCAGGAGCGCCGGGACCTCACTCCGGCCATCCAGCTCCAGCCCAAGTCCCGGGGCCTGCGGTATGAAAACATCCGCTCCGCCCGGGCGGAGGAGGGCGTGCTCCGTCTGCTGCTGCTGGACCCCTCCCTCCACCGGGAGCTGACCCAGCTGAGGCCGGAGGAGTTCTCCTCCCCCCTGCTGGGCAAGGCATACGCCCTGCTGCTCCGGCGGGCGGAGGATGGCCTGTCCACCCAGCTGTCCCTGCTGGCAGGCGAGCTCACCGGCGAGGAAATGGACCACCTGACCCAGGTGGCCAGTTCCCCGGAATCCATGGCCAACAGCCGCCAATCCCTGGCTGATTACATAGCCGTGATCCGCGCGGAAGCCATCAAGCGGAGCGGCGCCAGCGGGAATGACCTTCTCCTGGCCGCACAACGAAGCAATTTGGAAAAGAAAGCATATATGGAGGAGAAACCATGAGTACCAAAAAGAAAGAAAATTCCGCCCTGATCGAGACCCAGCACAACGGTGTGACCATGATCCTGGAGAAAAAGTCCAACGGAAGCAAGGCCCCCACCCCGGAGATGCAGGCCCGTATGGAAGCCGGCAAGGTGGAGATCATGAAGGTGGTAGAGGGCGTCCCCGGCGCGGAAAAGCTGGGAGAGCTGATTGAGCGGGGCAAGAAGAAGGGCAACCTCTCCTCCACCGAGCTGATGGACGTGCTGGAGGATATGGATCTGGAGTCCGATCAGATGGACAAGATCTATGACACACTGGAGAATCTGGGCATCGACACTGTAGGCGAGGACTATATCCCCGACCTCCCCGACGACGCGGATCCCCCTCTGGAGGCCATGGAGGAGATCAACGAGGAGGAGATGGTGGATCCCAACTCCATGGTGGACGCCTTCGGCACCGACGATCCGGTTCGGATGTACCTGAAGGAGATCGGTAAGGTCAACCTGCTGTCCTCTGATGAGGAGATCGAGCTGGCCCAGGCCATGGATGCGGGCAACGCCGCCAAGTCCCAGCTGGAGGAGCTGGAGGCCGCCGGTGAGGAGATCCCCGATGAGGTCCGGACCGAGCTCAACCGTGCCATCAAGAAGGGCGAGCGGGCCAAGCAGCGCCTGGCCGAGGCCAACCTGCGTCTGGTGGTGTCCATCGCAAAGCGCTATGTGGGCCGCGGAATGCAGTTTTTGGACCTGATCCAGGAGGGCAACCTGGGCCTGATCAAGGCGGTGGAGAAGTTCGACTACACCAAGGGCTATAAGTTCTCCACCTATGCCACCTGGTGGATCCGCCAGGCCATCACCCGGGCCATCGCCGACCAGGCCCGCACCATCCGCATCCCGGTCCACATGGTGGAGACCATCAACAAGGTCATCCGCGTCTCCCGCCAGCTGCTCCAGGAGCTGGGCCACGACCCCTCCCCCGAGGAGATCGCCGAGGAGATGTCCATGCCTGTGGAGCGGGTGCGGGAGATCCTGAAGATCGCCCAGGAGCCCGTCTCCCTGGAGACCCCCATCGGAGAGGAGGAGGACAGCCATCTGGGCGACTTCATCCCCGACGAGGACGCCAGCGAGCCCGCGGAGGCCGCCTCCTTCACCCTGCTGAAGGAGCAGCTGGTGGAGGTCCTCTCCACCCTCACCCCCCGGGAGGAGAAGGTGTTGAAGCTGCGCTTCGGCATTGAGGACGGCCGCACCCGCACCCTGGAGGAGGTAGGCAAGGAGTTCAATGTCACCCGGGAGCGCATCCGTCAGATCGAGGCCAAGGCCCTCAGAAAGCTGCGCCATCCTAGCCGCAGCAAAAAGCTGAAGGATTTCCTGAACTAAGCGCCGCTCTCAGCACTTTTCCGCATTCGGGGCGCAGCTTTTTGGGCCCCCGCGCGAGCCCAGCGCAGCGGGTCGCGTGGGGAGAGCCGGAGCAGCGGAATGAGGGAGCGTTCGCCAGAGGCGGAAGCGACAGATCTGGAGCCTGCGACGGCGGCGCGTCATCCCTCCCGCTCCAAGAAGCTGAAAGATTTCCTGAATTGAAGCAACGACAAGAGCGGCAGGCCCACATGGGTCTGCCGCTCTGATTTTTCTCCGCCGATTCGTTATTCCGTGATCTGGACCGGGACGCCGTTGACCTCCACGCCCTCCTCCACCCGGACCAGGATGTACTTGACGCCGTTGATGATCCGGGTCTGGACCAGATCTGTCCGGTCCGGATCCACCTTGATGGTCACATCCGCCGTCTTGATCTCCACGCGCCTGGGATCCACCAGATTCCGGGGGCTGAGCTGGGCGTCCGCCCCGAAGCTCTGGTCGTACTTCTCCTCAAAGGCCTGGATGTGCTCCTGGGAGACTCCGTTGGCCGCCAGAGCCTGGCGGACCTCTCCCTTCCCGATGACCAGGGGCTCCGTCTCACGGCTCTCCTTGTGGTCCTCCATCAGACCGCACAGCTGGTCGTGGACCGCCTGGACCACCTGGAGGCAGCACTCCTCTTCCAGGGACTCCTCCAGCACCGTGTGAAAGGCCGCCTGCTGCTCGTCCGCGGGCATGGGGGCATCAGCGCCGAACACCGCCTCCACCACAGCGCTCTGGATGTCCTCTGTATGCTTGGTGTAGTAGAGGGCATTATACAGGTTGGCGGCACGGTCGTCGAAGGCCGGGAACAGAAAGCCCAGCTCCGGCGGGGCCACCACCCAGTCCGCAGTCCGGTTGTGGAACTCATTCTGCTGGACATAGTAGCTCAGGGCCGGCTTGGTCAGCTTCACCGGACACACACTGCACAGGATATAGGAGAACACCTCTGAGGATGCGTCATCCTGCTTGTCCCCATCCTGAGAGCGGTAGGGCACATCATAGGCGTCATGGACCAGCAGGATCATGTAATTTCCCTCCAGGGTCACTGTGGAGATGACCTTCTGGAAAAATGCTTGGACCGCCTCCTCGTCCCCCAGCTCTGAGCTGCGCAGGGCCATCAGCAGCTTGTGCTCCGCCCCGTGGACCACCTGCTGCGTGGCGAAGGTGATGTCCAACAGGTTTTTGCCCAGCGTCCCGGACAGGGTGCGCTTCAGCAGGCCCAGGATCTTCTCGTTCTCCTCCTGGGTCATCACGCCCAGCGGCTGGTCGAACTGGGACACGATCTCTCGGTTCTCATTCACATAGCAGCCCCGCACATGGGAGATGCCGCTCCGGTCCTGCCGGAAGCGGCGGCGGAGCTCCGCGACTTCTTTTTCGTTCATAGCGGTTCCTTTCTCTGGCTCGCTCCGGCGCTCCGGAGCTGTGTATTGCAGACATCATTATAGCACAGATGTTCCCGCTTGACAAAGCTTTCCGGTCGAAACACCATTTCTCCCTTGCGCTCAACGCTCCACGCGGATCATATCCAGGTAGTCGGACACCGTCACATCCGCCAGGGCGGACGCCTCCGCCGGATGACCCGGCCCAACCAGCACCACCTGGAACCCGGCCGCCTTGGCCGCCCGCAGCGCCGCCTCCCGGGCAGTGAAGAGCACGGTGGCCCGCCGGGCGGTGCGCAGACGCCGCACCGCCTTTTCGTACAGCTCCGGGTCCAGAGGGGCCCTCCCCTGCTCCTCCGCCGAGAGAAGGCCGCGGAAATAGTTCCAGAGGCCGGACTGCTCCAGAGCGGTCCGCACCGGGGCCGCCGCGCCGTCACAGATCAGGTACATCCAGACGTCCTCTATCTTCATCAGGGACAAAAACTCCTTCACCCCGGGCAGCGGTACACCGGCGGTATCCAGAAGAGCCTCTGTTCCATCAAACACCGCGCCTTGCAGACGCATCAGACAACACTTCCTTCCTCATTCAGCCCCACCGGCCGCAGGCCGTCCCGGGTCCACAGGTTGATATGGGTAAAGCCCGCCGCCCGCACCAGCTCCGCCGCTTCCGGGAAGCCGTGGCACAGGTGGGAGGTATGGTGGGAATCGGAGTTCAGGATGATCTCCCCGCCAAACTCCCGCAGGGCGCACAGAAGTTTTCTCCCGGGATAGGGGGCGGTCCGGTATCCCCGGGCCATGGCCCCGGTATTGACCTCAAACGCCGTACCAGAGCGGACCAGGTGCTCCATGACCTCCAGCGCCCGCCGGAGGTACCGGGGGCTCTCCTCGTCAAAGGCGGGGGCCCGCTCGTTGAATTTGGTCACCAGGTCAAAGTGTCCGATCCAGTCGCACCCCGTCCGCTCCGGCAGGAGGGCCACCTGGTCGTAGTATGCGTCGGTATAGTGGTACCAATCCCCGCCGAAGAGCTCCTCCACACACTGCCATGCAGTCTCCGAGCTCTCGTCCACAGCAAAATGCCGGCCGTCCCCGCCGCAGATGGTATGCACCGAGCCGATGGCATAGTCCAGGCCCTCCGGCCGCTCCCCCAGCAGGTCCAGCTCCAGCCCCACAAAGACCTCCATCTCCCCCGCGTACCGCGCCTGGACCGCCCGGGCCCGGGCCAGGTACTCCGGGATCTTCTCCCGGGGGATGCAGTAGTCCTCCTCCAGAGGGCAGTAGCTGTGTCCGGAGAAGCCAAAATGGGTCAGTCCTGCCGCCCAGGCGGCGGCGGCCATCTCCTCCAGGGAGCTCTTCCCGTCGTCCAGTGTGGAGTGGGTATGAAAATCTCCGCGCATCTGTCTCTCTCCTTTTCACCGGATGGACGCACCCGCGCCCACAGCCGGTCTTTTGCTCTATTTTAACGGAAAACTGCGGCGGGGGCAACCCCCGCCGCAGTCCACATCCTCTTTGGCCCCGTCACGCCTGGTCAGAGGCCATCTTTTCCTGCTTGACCTTGTGGTCGATGACGTGCCGGCCGGCCAGCTCCTCCCGGACCTCCCCCAGGGAGATGCCCGCCTGGACCATCAGCACCATCACATGGTAGGCCAGGTCGGCGATCTCATACACCGTCTCCCTGTGATCCTGGGCCTTGGCGGCGATGATGACCTCAGTACACTCCTCCCCCACCTTTTTCAGGATCTTGTCCAGTCCCTTTTCAAACAGATAGGTGGTATAAGAGCCCTCGGGCCGCCGGTCCCTGCGCTCCTCCAGCAGGCGGTACAGGCCCTCATAAGTAAACTGCTCCTCCATCTTACGCATCTCCTTTCAGATCGATCAAATTTCCGTCGAAGCAGGAGTCGGTCCCCAGATGGCAGGCCGGACCGTCCTTCTTCACCTTTACCAGCAGGGCGTCCCGGTCACAGTCCGCCCGCAGCTCCACGATATGCTGATAATTTCCGCTGGTCTCCCCCTTAAGCCACAGCTCCTGCCGGGACCGGGACCAGAAGCAGGTCAGCCCCCGCTCCAGCGAGATCCTGAGCGACTCCCGGTTCATATAGGCCAGGGTGAGCACCTTCCCCGTCTCCGCGTCCTGGACGATGGCGGGGATGAGGCCCCGGCCGTCAAATTTCAAGGTATCCAGATCCATCACAGCCGCACCAGCACCCCTTTCTTGTCCAATTCCCGCTTCAGGTCCGGGATAGCCACCGTCCCGAAGTGGAAGATACTGGCCGCCAGTCCGGCGGAGACGTCGGGCACAGACCGGAAGAGGTCCACAAAATCCCCGATCCCGCCTGCGCCCCCCGAGGCGATGACAGGGACACGCACCAGACGGCACACCGCCTGGAGAAGCTCCAGGTCAAAGCCGCCCTTGACGCCGTCGGTATCAATGGAGTTGACCACCACCTCTCCGGCTCCCCGGTCCACCCCCTGGCGGATCCACTCCAAAGCGTCCAGCCCGGTGTCCACCCGGCCGCCGCCCCGGAACACACGGAACTGCCCGTCCACCCGCTTGACGTCCACGGACAGCACCACGCACTGATCGCCGTAGCGCTTGGCCGCCTGGTCGATCAGGTCCGGAGTCTGGATGGCCCCAGAATTGACCGAGACTTTGTCCGCCCCGCAGGACAGCACCCGCTCAAAGTCCTCCAGGCGGCTGATGCCGCCCCCCACAGTCAGGGGGATGAAGATGCTGGCGGCCACGTCCGTCAGAATATCAGTGAACAGCTTCCGCCCCTCCACAGAGGCGGTGATGTCGTAAAAGACCAGCTCGTCGGCCCCGGACCGGGAGTAGTAGTCCGCCAGACGCACTGGGTCGGAGACGTCCTGAACATCCAGGAAGTTGACCCCCTTCACCACCCGTCCGTTCCTCACGTCCAGACAGGGAATGATCCGTTTGGTCACCATCTCTCACTCCACCTCCCTCAAAGCCCGGCGCAGCTCCAGCGCCCCGGTATACAGGGCTTTGCCCAGGATCGCGCCATACAGGCCGATCTCTTTCAGCCGCTGTAAATCTTCTATGCTTGACACACCACCCGAGGCGATGAGATCCAAGTCAAACTGCTGGGACAGCGCCCGGTACAGCGCCACATTGGTTCCCCCCAGCATCCCGTCCCGGGAGACGTCGGTGCAGATCACTGTCCGCACCCCCAGGGCGCACAGCCGGGCAAAGAACTGCTCCGCCGGCTCGGGGGCGGTCTCCTTCCAGCCCCGGATGGCGATGGCCCCCTCCTTCAGATCCACGCCCACGGCCGCATGGTCCCCGAAGAGGCGGACCGCCGCCTCCAGAAACTCCGGGTCGGTGACCGCCTGGGTCCCCAGGATCACTCGCTCCACCCCCGCGTCCAGGTACCGGGCGATGGTGTCCAGGCTGCGGATCCCGCCGCCGATCTCCACCTTCAGCCCGGTGGTCCGGCAGATCTGCCGGATCACCTCAAAATTGGGGGTGCCGCCGTCCCGGGCCCCCTCCAGGTCCACCGTATGGAGCCAGACAGCCCCCGCCGCCTGGAACTCAGCGGCCTGGGCCGCCGGGTCATCCCGGTAGACCGTCATATTCCCATAGTCCCCCCGGGTCAGGCGGACCACCTTGCCCTCATACAGGTCGATGGCGGGCAGTAAGATCATGGTCGATCACTCCAATTCACAAAATGCCTTCAGGATCGCCAGTCCGGCGGCCCCGCTTTTCTCCGGATGGAACTGGGTCCCATACACATTGCCGTTCTGCACCGCCGCGGTCAGCTCCGCGCCATACTCTGTGGTGGCAGTGCATTGTCCTTTACAGTTAAAGCCCGCGAAGGAATGGACGAAGTAGACGTGGGTCCCCTCCTCCAGGGCCCGGAAAATGGGGCTGCGGGGCCGCTCTCTGGGAAAGTGCAGGGCGTTCCAGCCCATGTGTGGGATCGCCAGGTCCCCGGGGAGCACAGTCCCGATGTCCCGCACCTGGCCAGAGATCAGCTCCAGCCCCCGGTGCTCCCCGTACTCAAAGGAGGTCTCAAACAGCAGCTGCATCCCCAGGCAGATGCCCAGCAGCGGCTTCCCCGCCGCCGCCTGCCGGAGGACCGCCCGGTCCATCCCGGTGCTCCGCAGCTTTTCCACCGCGTCGCCGAAGGCCCCCACGCCTGGCAGAAGGATGTGGTCCGCCCGGTCCAGCTCCTCCTGGTCCCGGGTGACCACCGCCTCCTGTCCGATGGCGGCCAGAGAGCTTTTCAGAGAAAAGAGGTTGCCCACCCCATAGTCGATCACCGCGATCACTGCGCTCCCTCCTTCCCTTCAAACCGGATCTCCACCGCCCGGGCGTGGGCCGTCAGTCCCTCCCGGCGGGCAAACAGCCCCACCTTCCGGCAGTCCCGCTCCAGGGCCTCACGGGTATAGTAGCTGAACTGAGATCTTTTGATGAAGTCGTCTACTGAGAGGGGGCTGTAAAACCGGGCGGTGCCCATGGTGGGCAGGGTATGGTTGGGTCCGGCAAAATAGTCCCCCATGGGTTCAGGATCGTACCGCCCCAAAAAGACGGAGCCGGCGTTCCGAATCTGGCTGAGATAGTCGAAGGGCTGGTCCACACACAGCTCCAGGTGCTCCGGCGCGATGCGGTTGGCCACCTGGATCCCCTCCTCCAAAGAGCGGGCCACGATGATCTTTCCGTTGCGCTCGATGGACTCCCGGGCGATGTCCTCCCGCTCCAGGCGGGACAGCTGGACCTCCAGCTCCTGGGCCACCTGCTCTGCCAACGCGCGGGAGTCCGTGACCAGCACCGCGGAGGCCATCCGGTCGTGCTCCGCCTGGGAGAGCAGGTCCGCCGCCACCCAGGATGCGTTGGAGGCCCCGTCGGCCAGCACCAGCACCTCGGAGGGGCCGGCGATCATGTCGATATTCACCTGGCCAAAGACCTGCTTCTTCGCCTCGGCCACATAGGCGTTGCCCGGACCCACGATCTTGTCCACCTGGGGAATGGTCTCCGTCCCATAGGCCAGGGCGGCGATGGCCTGGGCCCCTCCGCACTTGAAGATCTGGGTCACGCCGGCCACCTGAGCGGCGGCCAGAATGGCCGGGGACACCGCTCCGTCCCGTCCGGGGGGCGTGACCATCACGATGTCCTCCACCCCGGCGATCTGGGCCGGGATGGCGTTCATCAGAACGGTGGAGGGGTAGGCGGCGGTGCCGCCTGGGACATAGATCCCCACCCGGGCCAGGGGCAGGATCCTCTGTCCCAGGATGACCCCGTCCCGCTGGGTCATCACAAAGCTCTCCCGCTTCTGTTTGGCGTGGTAGGCCCGGATGTTGTCCGCCGCCTCCCGCAGGACGGCCAGGAACTCCGGCTCCACCTGCTCCAGGGCGGCCTCCAGCTCCGCCCCGGTCACGCTCAGGCCGGACAGCTCCGCCCCGTCGAAGCGGCGGGCATACTCGTACAGGGCGCGGTCCCCCTGTTCCCGGACTGTCCGGATGATGTCGGCCACCGGCGCGGACACATCCCGAACCTCGTCCCGGCGGAGGAAGATCTCCTGGTCCTGTATGGCATTGAGGTCATTGATCTGAATCATAGCGGTCCCCTCACAGGTTTTTTTCCAGGGCGTCCCGCATCCGCAGGACCTCCTGGTGCTTGAATTTATAGCTCACTTTGTTGCAGATGAACCGGGCGCTGATGTCCACGATGGTCTCCAGGGGGGCCAGGTGGTTCTCCAGCAGGGTCTTGCCCGTCTCCACGATGTCCACGATCACATCGGACAGCCCCAGGATGGGGGCCAGTTCGATGGAGCCGTTGAGTTTGATGATGTCGATGTCCCGGGACCGGGACTCATAGTACTCCCCGGCGATGTGGGGGAACTTGGTCGCCACACGGAGGGTCTTGTTGGGGTCGTCATAAAAGTCCTCCGGACCGGCCACGCACATCCGGCACCGCCCCAGCTTCAGATCCAGCAGCTCATACACGTCGGGCCGGTACTCCAGCAAGATGTCCCGGCCTGCGATGCCCACATCGGCCGCCCCCCGCTCCACATAGATGCTCACGTCGGAGGGCTTGACCCAGAAGTAGCGGACGCCCTTCTCCGGGTTCTCAAAGGTGAGCTTCCGGTTTTTCTCCAAAATCGCGGGGCAGTCATAGCCGGCGGCGGCCAGCGTCTCATAGGCCGTCTCCCCCAGCCGCCCCTTGGGCAGCGCCACGTTGATCATACCAGCACCTCCTCCGGGCCGATCCCGTCTGTGTACCGCACCTTTTTCCGGCAGCGCACCGGACAGGGCTGTCCCGTCTCACGCTCACAGCGGACGGACCTGCCCTCCTGCCGCAGCCGCTCGGCAAAGGCGGCCAGCTTCACCAGGTCGGCGTCCGGCCCATAGGTCAGCAGCACATCGGCGTCGTACTGCCGATCCTGTCCAAAGAACTGCTCCAGCCGCCCCATGTACAGGGCAAACCCGATGGCCCCCACCTCCTTACCCATCTTCCTGGGGAGGTTGTCATACCGCCCGCCGGACAAGACCGGGAATGGGATCTTGGGCAGAAAGCCCTGAAAAATCACCCCGTTGTAGTAGTCCATACTGTTCACCAGGGAGAAGTCCAGCCGGACCCGCCCGTCTAGGCCGAAGGACTCCAGAATGGAGGCCGTGACGGAAAGCTGCCGCAGGGCCTCCCAGCTGGCGTTGTTCCGGGCCAGCGCCCCCACCTGGGCGATCCCCTCTTTCAGAGGGGCGTAGATCTCCATCAGCTGCACCAGATCGTCCGCGTCCCGGCGCTGGAGCTCCCCCTGCCCGGCCATGGCCCGGATGCCGGGGACGTTCTTTTGGGCCAGCAGATCCAGCACCCGCTCCCGACGCACGCCGGTCAGCCCCATGCAGTCCAGCAGGCCGCCCACAAAGCTTACATCGGACAGGTCCAGCACATAGTCCTCTGAGATGGTCCGAAGGGACTTGGCCGCCAGGACGATGACCTCCGCCTCCGCATAGGGGTCGATCTGTCCCACCGACTCCACCCCCACCTGGAGGATCTCCCGAAAGGTCCCGCCGGTCTCCCGGTATACATTTTCGTTATAGTACACCTTCTCGCTGTCCCCGCTGTTGTTCTTCATAATGGACAGGGTGATGTCCGGCTTCAGTGCCTTGAGTGAGCCGTCCCCATCAGTGAAGGTGATGATGTGTCCCTTTTTCAAAAAATCCTTGTTCTGGGCATACAGGTCATAGTCCTCAAACTTGGACATCCGGAATTTCCGATACCCGTACTCCTCATATAATTGATTCAACTGTTCCTTCAGCATGGCGTCTCCCGTTTACAGCATCCCTTTGGTGGATGGAATTTCGTCCCGGAAGCGGGGATCGGTCTCCGCCGCCTCCCGCAGGGCGCGGCCCAGGGCCTTGAAGGCCCCCTCCACAATGTGGTGAGAGTTGCGCCCCGCCAGCTTCCGCAGGTGGAGGGTCAGTCTGGCATTGGCTGCGAAGGCCCACATGAACTCATAGACCAGCTGGGTGTCAAAGGCCCCGATTTTCTCCGTGGGGATGGACAGCTCCTCATAGTACCCGCCGCGGCCGGACAGGTCCACAGCACACAGGATCAGGGCCTCGTCCATGGGCAGGCACAGGGAGGCGTACCGCCGCACCCCCCGCTTCTCCCCCAGAGCCTGGTCAAAGGCCTGGCCCAGGGCGATGCCGATATCCTCCACGCTGTGGTGGTCGTCCACCTGGGTGTCCCCAGTACAGGTCAGCTCCAGATCCATACCACCGTGGCGGGCCAGCAGGGTGAGCATGTGGTCCAGAAAACCCACGCCGCTCCAGATCCGGCTCTCCCCCTGCCCGTCCAGGTTCAGGGAGAGGCGGATGTCCGTCTCATTGGTCTTTCGCGTGATCTCTGCCGTTCTCATAAAAACTCCCTCAGCTTCTCCAGTAAAATATCCATCTGCTCCCGGGTCCCGATGGTGATCCGGTTGTAGTCCCGGATGCGCTCCTTGTCAAAGTGGCGCACCAGCACCCCACGCTCCTTCAGGCGGCGGTAGACGTCCGCGCCCTCCACCCCGGGCTTCCTGGCAAACAGGAAGTTCGTCTGGGAGGGCAGGACGGTAAAACCCAGCTTCTCCAGCTCCCGGGTGGTGTAGGCCCGGGTCTCCATGATCGTTTGACAGTTTTTATCGTAGTACGCCTGCTCCGCCAGGGCCTGCGCCCCCGCCTTCAGGGTCAGGCGGTTGACATTATAGGGGTTGGTGGAAAATTTGACAGTCTCCAGGTCCCGGATGAGAGCCGCGTCCCCAATGGCGTATCCCAGCCGGGCCCCGGCCATGGACCGGGATTTGGAGTAGGTCTGCACCACCAGCAGATTGGGGTATCGTTCCGTGAGGGACACGCAGCTCTCCCCGCCGAAGTCCACATACGCCTCGTCCAGCACCACCACGCAGTCTTGATTTGCCTGGAGGATCCCCTCCACCTGCGCCCGGCTCAGGGCCAGCCCTGTGGGTGCGTTGGGATTGGCGATCACGATGGTCTTGTGCAGGCCGCAATAATCCTCCGGGTCCAGGGTGAAGTCCTCCTTTAGAGGGACGATCTGGACGGTGATGTGGTACAGATCGGCAAACACCGGGTAAAAGCCATAGGTAACATCCGCAAAGGCCACCCCCCGTCCGTCGGCGGCGTAGGCCAGAAAGGCGAAGTTCAGCGCCTCATCCGAGCCGTTCCCCACAAAAATGTTGACCGGCTCTACACCATACCGCTCTGCTAGGGCCGCCTTGAGAACTTTGGCCTCCGGATCGGAGTAGAGCCGCAGATCGGCAGCCTCCTGGGCATTGAGGGCGGCGATCACACCGGGCGAGGGCGGATAGGGGGATTCATTGGTATTCAGCTTGACATACTGCTGGTCCTGGGGCTGCTCTCCGGGGGTGTAGGGGACCAGCCGGTCCAGGCTGCGGTTGAAAAATCGGGACATATCGCACCCTCCTCTTTTGTGTTCTATTTCGTTAGTTTGCTAAAGAGTTGGTGTAATCATACTCGCATCCAGGCGGTTTGTCAAGAAAAACTTTTGCCAAAAAACGGCGGCTCCCGACACGCACTCTCCCACAGGATGCAGAGGCTCCGGCGGGCCGGACCGGAGGACTGCGGCGGCAAAGAAGGAAGTTGCGATATTTTCCTCTCCGTGGTACCATACTGTTATCATCTTGCATCCATAGGAGGTCTCTCATCATGTCCCAGCAGAAAACCATTCCAGAGCGTTCCGCCATCCCCCAGCCCGATACCTGGAACACCGCTGACCTGTATCCCACGGACCAGGCGTGGCAGGAGGACTTCGTCCGCCTCCAGGGCCTCACCACCCGGCTGGCGGAGTACGAGGGCCGCCTGGGCGGGAGCGCCGCTGTCCTCTACGGCTTTTTGACCCTGGAACAGGAGGCTGGCGAGCTTCTGGTCCGGCTGATGGACTACGCCCAGCGCCGGAGCGACGAGGACACCCGCGTCCCGGAGTACCAGGCCATGGTGGGCCGGATCACCACCCAGTATGTGGAGCTGTCCCGGTCTACCGCCTTCGAGGTCCCGGAGCTTCTGCGCCTCTCCGACCAGACGCTGGAGGAGTTTTACCAGCAGGAGCCCCGGCTGGAGCTGTTCCGCCGGTATCTCTACAACATCCAGCGCCGCAGGGCCCACACTCTGTCCGACTGCGAGGAGCGTCTGCTGGCCGCCGCCGGAGAGCTGGCCCAGTCTCCGGATGACATCTTCTCCAAGCTGTCCGACGCCGACCTCACCTTCCCCGACGCCGTGGACGGACAGGGCGGCCGCCACCCCCTGTCCAACGGCTCCTTCACCCTGCTCATGTCCAGTGAGGACCGTGCCCTGCGCCGCTCCGCCTTCCAGAACCTGTACGCCGTCTACGGCGGGGTCAAAAACACACTGGCCGCCACCCTGAATGCCCAGGTCAAGCAGCTTCAGTTCTTCTCCTCCGCCCGGCGCTATCCCAGCGCTTTGGCCGCCTCTCTGGACAGCACCCACGTCCCGGTGGAGGTCTACCACAATCTCATCTCCACCGTCCGGGCCAACCTGGACAAGATGCACCGCTATGTCCGTCTGCGGAAGAAGCTGCTGGGCCTGGAGGAGCTGCACTTCTATGACGTGTACGCCCCCATGGTTTCCGGGGTGGACGCCAGGATCCCCTATGCCGACGCCCGGGAGACGGTCTATCAGGCCATGGCTCCCCTGGGGAGCGACTATCAGGCCATCCTCCGGGAGGGGCTGGACAGCCGCTGGATTGACGTCTATGAGAACGTGGGAAAGCGGTCCGGCGGCTATATGGCCGGCTCGCTGGTCCACCCCTATATCCTGCTCAACTATCAGGACGACCTGGACAGTATGTTCACTCTCGCCCATGAGCTGGGCCACGCGGTCCACTCCTATCTGTCCAACAAGACGCAGCCCACGGTGTACCGGGACTATGTGATTTTTGTGGCTGAGGTGGCCTCCACCTGCAACGAGGCCCTTCTGATGGAGCACCTGCTTCAAAGCACCCAGGACCGGCGGCGGCGCGCCTGGCTGCTCAACCACTTCCTGGAGCAGTTCAAGGGGACCCTGTACCGCCAGACCATGTTCGCCGAATTCGAGCTGCGCATCGGTCAGCTGGCCGCCCAGGGCGAGACCCTCACCGCCGACCTCCTCAGCCGGGAGTACCGGGCGCTGAATGAGGACTACTTCGGCCCCGACATGGTCATCGACGACGAGATCGCCCTGGAGTGGGCCCGGATCCCCCACTTCTACTACAACTACTATGTGTTCCAGTACGCCACCGGCTACTCCGCCGCCATCGCCCTCTCCCGCCGCATCCTGAAGGAGGGCGCCCCCGCGGTGAAGGACTACCTGGGCTTCCTGTCCGGCGGATGCAGCCAGGACCCCATCGACCTGCTCCGTGGGGCCGGCGTGGATATGGCCTCTCCCCAGCCCATCCGGGCCGCTCTGGACCTGTTCGGCCAGCTTCTGGACGAAATGGAGGAGCTGACCTGTCAGGACTAACCAGCACACGGAAACCAAGACGCGCTTCCCCGTATGCATGGCCGCATACGGGGAAGCGCGTTTTGGCTTGATGTAATTTCATAAACGGTCCGGTGTGGTCAGGGTCAGGCTCTTGTAAAAATCCAGGGTGCGGAACCCCCGCTCCAGCTGGGTGAGCAGATAGGCCTCCGCCACCCCGGCCAGCGTCTCCAGCCCCGCGCCGTCCAAATGGAAAGAGAAGAGACGCTTCGGGTCCCCGTAGACGATGTGGCGCATCGCTGCCAGGGAGCCGCTGGACAGCGGCAGAGAGATCCCCTCCCCCACAGAGCCCCGGCAGCCCACGCAGTGGAGCACCCCCTCCCGCAGATGGAAGCGTGGCTCCTCTGGGGTGGGACAGCCGCACACCGCACAGGCGTCCAGCAGGGGCTCATACCCCGCCAAACACATGGCCCGCAGCTCGAAGGCCGCCTTCACCAGCCCCAGGGGCCGGTCCAGCCTATCCAGGGCGTGGAGGCTGTTCAGCAGCAGGGAGAGCAGCTCCGGACAGGGCAGCCCCTCCACCACCAGCAGCTCCGTCACCTCGGCAAAATAACAGCCAAGGGAAAATTTCTCCAGATCCTCCCGCATCCCGCGGAATTCCCGGTCCACCGCCGCCTCCTGGACGGTCCAGCGCCCCCGGTACTCGTGCAGCACCACATCGGACCACACCAGCAGCTGGCTGCCCGCGGCGATGGGGCTCCCCTTTCTCCGGCAGCCCCGGGCGGAGGCGGTGAGCCGCCCCGCCTCCTGGGTGAGCAGTGTCAGGATCTTATCCGACTCCTTGTAGGCGGTCTCCCGCAGAACAAGGGCCTTGGTTTGCAGGTGCATGAGACGCGCCTCCTATGTACTGCGGGCTTCAGACATCCCGCAGGCTGTTTGGGCCGCCCGGCCCAGAGGGGCGGACAGCCCCAGGGACCGGCGGCGCTCCCTGCTCAGCCCGGCTCCCGGCCAGGGCCAGAAACGCCTCCGGCAGCCCCGTTTTACTGAATAATTCCCACAATCCTGTCTCGTCCACAGCCAGCCCTCCCGTTCTGTTGTCTGCCATTAGGCTGGCCGGTTTTCCCTGCGGCTATGACCGGGAAATGTTAGTCTGCTTCTTTTTCCAGCTCTCTCCGGATCAGGTCCCTGGCGATGGAAAATGCCTGAATCCGCCGCTCTGTCAGAGTGATCTGGGACTGATATCGCCCCGGTTCCTCCTTGGTCCGCAGCGTCTCAAATACCTTTTGCAGCTTTCGGAGCGTCGAATCGATCTGGCGCTCCGCCTCCATCAGTTCCTGCCTTGTAAAGCCCATAGTTACTCCTTGCGGTATCCGAAATTCTGGATCGCTGAAGGATTATCTCTCCAATTTTCTTTGACCTTCACCCAGGTCTGGAGATACACCTTAGTCCCCATGAACCGCTCCATATCCTGCCGGGCCAGGGTGGACACCTTTTTCAGCATGGAGCCCCCCTTGCCGATGATGATGCCCTTGTGGCTGTTCTTTTCACAGTAGATGGTGGCGTCGATCTCGATGACCTCGTCATCCCGCTCGGAGAATTTGGTGATCTCCACCGCCGTTCCGTGGGGGATCTCCTTGTCCAGGCACAGCAGCAGCTTCTCCCTTAAAATCTCCGCCATGATCTGCCGCTCCGGCTGGTCAGTGACCATATCCTCGGGGAACAGCTGGGGCCCCTCCGTAAGAAAACCCTCCAGCACGCCCAGCAGCTCCTCCACACCCTCGCCGCTCTTGGCGGAGATGGGCACCACGGCGGTGAAGTCATGGGCCTGTCCATAGACCTGGATGACCTCCAGCAGCTTCTCCTTGTGCTCCAGGGTGTCCACCTTATTGATGACCAGCACCGAGGGACAGCCCAGGCTCTTGATCCGGGCGATCAGCTCCCGCTCCGGGTCGCCGATGTTGGGGATAGGCTCCACCAGAAGCAGCACGCCGTCCACGTCGGCCACGCTCTCCTTCACCACGTTGACCATGTAGTCCCCCAGGCGGGTGCGGGCCCGGTGCAGGCCGGGGGTGTCCACAAAGACGAACTGGCTCTCTCCCCGGTTCAGGATGGCGCAGATACGGCTGCGGGTGGTCTGGGGCTTGTTGGTGACGATGGCCACTTTCTCTCCCACCAGGGCGTTGGTCAGGGTGGACTTGCCCACGTTGGGCCGGCCGCACAGGGTAATGATACCGGATTTTTTGATTGTCATAAGATGATCCTCACTTTCTTGTATGCAGGGGATGCGAGCATTTTTTCTCCCCCAGGTGTGTGTAACCCTACATTCTCTTTTGCAGGGGCGCACAGCGTGCGCCCCTGCGGATCAAATCAACCCGGCTCGTCCGGCTCTTCGGAAGAAAGGCCCTGCGTCAGCCGGTCCAGCTGGGCTTGAAGCTGTTGGAGCCGCTTGTCCAGGTCCCTCAGCCGCTCCAAGATCCGGTTAACTGCCGCGCTCACCCCAGCCAGCAGTCCGGTGGCAAGAAAAAACCACCCGAGTTCCATAAGCCCCTGCAATCCGCGGAACAAAAGGACGCCCAGGATCCCAAGCCCCCAGGCGATCCATATTCCTGAAAACAACATTTCCGTGCCTCCTCTCAGTTTCCCACTGAAATGGCATTCACTTTTGTAGGGGTGTACAGCGTGCGCCCGTTTTCCTCGAAGCCGCCCCTTAAACCGGCGGGCGAACAATGTGCGCCCCTACGGGTCATACCCGCACGGTTCGTCCGGCGCCATCGGGCCCTGCAAATGCCCGTTCATCTGGTCAGCTTCCGCCACACCCACCAAAAGGCGGCCGCGGCGGCGCACAGGGCGGCGGAGATCACAGCCAGATCCTTGGCGGGGAACTCCACCCCGATCTCTGCCGGCTCCTCCTCTTCCTCCAGCGGCACAAGCCGCAGGTAGGGCTTCTCTCTCATGGCTGTGCCTCCTGTTCTGTCTCACGGGTGATCCCCAGCCCCCCCAGGATGGCCTCCTCCCTGGCCCGCATCCGGGCCTTCATGGGGCCCTCGTCCAGATGGTCATAGCCCAGCAGGTGGAGCACCGAGTGGACGGTGAGGTAGCTCAGCTCCCGCTCCACGCTGTGGCCGAACTCCTCCGCCTGGGCCGCCGCCCGCTCCAGAGAGATACACATATCCCCCAGGGGGACCAGGCCGGTCTCCGGGTCCTCCTCCCCATCCTCCGGGTGCTGTCCGGGCTCCAGGTCGAACATGGGGAAGGAGAGTACGTCGGTGGGCCGGTCCACCTCCCGCATCTCCCGGTTAATCTGGTGGATGCCCGCGTCGTCGGTGAGGAGTACGCTGATCTCACAGGGCAGCGCGACCCCCTCCGCTTCCAAAGTGGCGGAGATCACCCGGTCCAGCAGGGCCTCGGTCTCCGGAGGGCACTCCACCTCGGTCTCAAAGATAATGGTGTGATCCATCCAAGCACTCCCTTTCTCTCTGTCTGTCATGGGTCTGCCGCGGCTCAGCCCCTGCGCTCCTTCTTGCCGCCGCCCTTCCGGTCCTCATCCACCTCATAGGCCTTGATGATCCGCTGGACCAGGGCGTGCCGGACCACGTCGCTCTCTCCCAGACGGCAGATGGCGATGTCCTCCACCCCCTTCAGCACCCGCATGGCCTCCCGCAGGCCGGACACCTTATCCGCAGGCAGGTCGATCTGGGTGATGTCGCCGGTGATGACGATCTTGGAACCGAAGCCCAGGCGGGTCAGGAACATCTTCATCTGCTCCCGGCTGGTGTTCTGCGCCTCGTCCAGGATGATGAAGCTGTCGTCCAGCGTCCGGCCGCGCATATAGGCCAGGGGGGCGACCTCGATATTGCCCCGCTCCAGATACTTCTGATAGGTGTCCGGGCCCAGCATATCGAACAGGGCGTCATACAAAGGCCGCAGATAGGGGTCTACCTTGGACTGGAGATCCCCCGGCAGGAAGCCCAGCCGCTCCCCCGCCTCCACCGCGGGGCGGGTAAGGATGATGCGGTTGACCTGCTTCTCCCGGAAGGCGGCCACCGCGGCCGCCACCGCCAGATAGGTCTTACCGGTGCCGGCCGGACCGATCCCCAGGGTGACCACATTGTTCTGGATGGCCTCGATATACTTCTTCTGCCCCAGGGTCTTGGCCTTGATGGGCTTGCCCTTGGCCGTGATGCACAGTACATCGGCCGCCAGGTGGTGGATCTGCTCCTCCCGGCCCTCCCGGACCAGCTGGAGGACATAGCGGACGTTTTGTTCCCCGATGGACTCCCCCCGGGAGGCCAGGGTCATCAGATTTTCAATGACCCGGGCGGCATACATCACCTTTTCCGGGTCCTCCCCGGTAATTTTCAGCTGCGCGTCCCGGTTCACCACCGAGACCCCCAGCTCCGCTTCGATCAATCGGATATTCTCGTCAAAGGAGCCAAAGACACTGATGGTGTCCTCCAGACGCTCCAGGCTGATGCTCTGTTCTGTCATGGGTGTACCTTCTCCTACTCCGCCGGGGTCTCCCCCGGGATCTCGCGGCCGCCGGGGACCTCCGTTCCGATCTCCTCCCGGCACTCCGCGGTCAGGGTCACCTCCAGCATCCCGCCGTGGACCCGGGCCGAGTACTGGGTGGACAGCACCTGTCCATCCGCTCCGACCGTCTCCCTCAACCGGAGCAGCAGGCGCTCCTCCAGCAGGGTCCGGGCCGCTTCCAGGTCGATGGGGACCGTCTCTTTCTCATAGGCGCGGCAACGCTCCCCCCTCAGCATCAGGGGCAGGCCCCGGCCACCCGGAAGGGTCAGCTGGTGTACCGTAGTTATTTTATCATACAACGGCCAGGGAATGCTACTGTTTTTATAAAAATCCAGCCGCGCCCCCAGGCAGTTCATGGACCACAGGGTACGCTCCTCCCCGGTGTGCCGCTTCACCTCCGCCTGGACGGGGATGGCGGCGGACAAGGTCCGCCAGGTTCGGGCATAGACTTTGCCCCGGGCGTGGGTCTGATAGGTGCGCACTGGGAGATCGCTGTACTTGGGCGGCTCCATGGTGATCACCCCGGAGATCAGCACCTCGCCCTCCGCCACCGTGTCCCCCTCCTGCACCGCGGCCTCTCCCGCCATGGGCTCCACCTGGGTGATCAGCCCGTCCGTCTCCGCCACGATGTCGTAATATCCATCCTCCCCGGCCAGCTCCGGGGGCTCCACCGCATCCCGGACCACAACCTCCAGCCGGGTCCCGTACAGGTTGATGGACATCCAGGACAGCCCCTCCAGCTCCCGCAGGACCTGCTGGGCGATGGTCTTGCGGTCCAGGCCTGGGCCGTACGCCCCCGGACGCACCCCGTACCGCCGCAGCTCCGACAGGATCTGGGCGGTGGGCACCTTTTCGCTGCCCACCACCTCCACGGTCAGGATGAACCGGGACAGAACGCTCACCGCCAGCAGGGCGAAGGCCAGCCCGATGAGGAAGGCATACCGCCGCCGGAACCGGGACAGAAAGTCCGGCAGTCCCCGGGTCCCCTCCACCTCCACCTCGCAGCCCACCCGCTGGGCCAGGCGGCGCAGCTGAGGCAGGCTGCGGCGGTAGGTGGTCAGACGCATGGTGTGGCTGTCCGTCCACTCCAGCGCCCAGCAGGCCACCCCCTCCTGGGCGCACAGATTCAGCAGGCGCTCTGGAAACAGCCCCCGGGCCGTCAGGGTCGCCGTCCCCCGCAGATAGTTGACCGCGCGCTTCATCCCGCCGCCCCTATGCCAGCTGAACGCCGGTGATGTGCCCGGTGATGAGCAGCTCCAGCCCGGTCATGGCCCGCAGCTCCAGGGCCTCCCCTGTGACCTTGACGATGTAGGAGCCTCCGCTGATGTGGATCTCCTCCGTCCCATAGGCCAGGATGCCCTTGTGGTTCTCCATCCGCAGCTCCCGGGTCCCCACCAGCTCCAGCCGCGGCACTCCGGCCACCGCGTCGGCCGGCAGGTCCAACAGCTCCGCCGTCCGCTCCAGCAGCCCCTCCCGAATTCCTTTGCCCGACATACCATCACCCTTTCCCGCTATTTCTATGTGTCAACAGGGAAAAAGATACGGAGTGCCGTCAACGCCCGGACCTCTGGGACGCGGAAACGGCCGCCTTCCGGCGGCCGTTTCTGCGGACATACTTATCCAAACATGGAAAACAGGTCCATCTGACTGGTGGCCGGCATATCTCCGAACGCTCCGGCCTCTGTCAGCTTGTCGATATGGGTCTTGGACACCTTGGGGCAGGCGGCCGCCACCTCCTCGATGGAGATGAACCGCTTCCCCTTCACCTGCTCCGCCAAAGAAATGGCCGCCGTGTCGCCCAGACCGGCCACCGACACAAATGGGGGGCGCAGCGTGCCCCGCTCCTCATCCATGGTGAAATGGATGGCCTCCGACTTGTACAGATCCATCCGGTCGAAGGTGAAGCCACGGAGGTAGAACTCGTAGCAGACCTCCAGCGTGGTGAGCATATCCTGCTCCACGGCGGAGGCCTCCTTGTCCTTGGCCACGATCTCCCGCATTTTCCGCTGGCACACGTCCATCCCCCGGCACATGAACGCCTCGTCAAAGGCCTTGGCGCGGATGGAGAAGTAGGCGGCGTAAAAGGCCAGCGGGCGGTGGACCTTGAACCAGGCGATCCGGAAGGCCATCATCACGTAGGCCACGGCGTGGGCCTTGGGGAACAGATAAGCGATCTTTTTACAGGAGCCGATGTACCAGTCGGGCACCCCGTGCTCCCGCATCTCGTCCTCCGCTCCCTCGGGCAGTCCCCTTCCCTTTCGCACCGCCTCCATGATCTTGAAGGAGCGCTTGGGCTCCATCCCCTTGGAGATGAGGAACAGCATGATGTCATCCCGGCAGCCGATGGCCTCGCTGACCTTGGCCGTCCCCGAGGTGATCAGGTCCTTGGCGTTGCCCAGCCACACGTCGGTGCCGTGGGAGAAGCCGGACAGACGCACCAGAATATCGAACTGGTCGGGCTGGGTGTCCTCCAGCATCCCGCGGACAAAGGTGGTGCCGAACTCCGGGATGGCGGTGCCGCCGGTGGGCCCCAGGATCTTGTCGTTCTCATAGCCCAGCACCTTGGAGGACTGGAAGATAGACATGGTATCCCGGTCATCCAGCGGGATGTCCGTCCGGGCGTTCACTCCGGTCAGGTCCTCCAGCATTCGGATCATGGTGGGATCATCGTGGCCCAGCATATCCAGCTTCAGCAGGTTGCTCTCCATGGAGTGGTACTCAAAGTGGGTGGTGACGATGTCAGTGTTGGGGTCGTCGGCGGGGTGCTGGACCGGACAGAAGTCATAGATTTCTTTATCCTGGGGGATGACCACCATGCCGCCGGGGTGCTGGCCGGTGGTGCGCTTGACCCCGGTACAGCCGATGGCCAGGCGGTTCTCCTCCGCCTTGGAGACGGTCCTCCCCCGCTCGTCCAGGTACTTTTTCACATAGCCGAAGGCCGTCTTTTCCGCCACCGCGCCGATGGTCCCCGCCCGGAACACATGGGTCTGGCCGAACAATTCGAAGGTATAGCGGTGGGCATTGGCCTGGTACTCGCCGGAGAAGTTCAGGTCGATATCGGGCACCTTGTCGCCCCCGAAGCCCAAAAAGGTCTCAAAGGGGATGTTGAAGCCGTCCTTCACATACTTCGTGCCGCACACAGGGCACACCGCATCCGGCATATCCGCCCCGCAGCCGTAGGGATGGGCGGGGTCCCGGGCATAGTCGAAGTCGGAGTGCTTGCAGTTGGGACAGCGGTAGTGGGCAGGCAGGGAGTTCACCTCGGTGATGCCTGACATGAAGGCCACCAGAGAAGAACCCACTGATCCCCGGGAGCCCACCAGGTATCCGTGCTCCAGGGAGTTCTGCACCAGCTTCTGGGCAGACATATAGATCACATCGTATTTGCACCGGATGATGTCGCCCAGCTCCACCTCGATGCGGTCGGTGACGAGTTTGGGGGGATTTTCTCCGTAAAGCTCATGAGCTTTCCCCCACACCAGCCGCTTCAGTTCCCCGTCGGAATCCTCCAGCTTGGGGGCAAACAGCCCCTGGGGCAGTGGGTCGATGGGGTCGCACCAGTCGGCGATGAGGTTGGTGTTGGTCACCACCACCTCCCGGGCCTTCTCCTTCCCCAGGTAGGCAAACTCCTGGAGCATCTCCTCCGTGGTTTTAAAGTAGATGGGCAGGGACTCGTCCGCATCCTCAAAGCCCTTGGAGGCCAGCAGGATATGCCGGTAGACCTCGTCCTCCGGGTCCAGGAAGTGGACGTCCCCGGTGGCGCACACCGGCTTGCCCATCTCCTCCCCCAGGCGGACGATGGTGCGGTTGAAGTCCCGCAGCTCCTCCTCGCTCTTCACGATGCCTTTGCGGAGCATGAACATATTGTTGCACAGGGGCTGGATCTCCAGATAGTCGTACCAGGAGGCGATGCGTTTGAGCTCATCCCAGTCCTTTCCGTCCACCACCGCCTGGAACAGCTCTCCCGCCTCACAGGCTGAGCCGATGATAAGGCCCTCCCGGTTCTCGTTGATGAGGGACTTGGGCATGATGGGGTAGCGCTTGAAGTGTTCCAGCTGGGACAGTGAGATGAGCTTATAAAGGTTGCGCAGCCCCGTCTGATTTTTGGCCAGGACGATGAGATGCTTGGGTTTCCGGCGCAGCTTCCCACCCCCACGGCGCAGCTTGGGCATGGCGGGATTGATCTCCCCCAGGGTACGCAGCCCCATCTCCTCCAGCTTTTTGAAAAAGTGGGGCAGCATATAGGCCACAGTGGCCGCGTCATCGCTGGCCCGGTGGTGGTTGAAGGCGGGCAGATGCAGATACTCCGCCACGATGTCCAGCTTGTATTTGCCCAGTTCCGGCAGCAGGTTCTGAGCCAGGATCAGGCTGTCCACCGAGGGGTTGTGGAAGGGAATCCCATATTTCCGGCATCCCGCGGCAATAAAGCCCATATCAAAATCGGCGTTGTGGGCCGCCAGAGGCCGGTCCCCAGCAAAGGCCAGAAAGGCCTCCAGCGCCTCCTTCTGAGAGGGGGCCCCCTCCAGCATCTCGTCCGTGATGCCGGTGAGATGGATGATCTCCGGGCTTAGGATGCGGCCGGGGGACACAAAGGTGTTGAAGCGGTCGGTGATCTCCCCGTTTTTCAGCACCACCGCGCCGATCTCGATGATGACCTCGTACTTTTTATTCAGGCCGGTGGTCTCGATGTCAAAGCAGACGATCTCATCCGAAAAGAGGGCGTCCGTCTGTCCATGGACCACCACCCGGTCGTCCACATCGTTGATGTAATAGGCCTCCACACCGAAGAGCACCTTGATCTTCTTGGCCGAGTGCTTGGCGTTGGGAAAGGCGTGGGCCACGCCGTGATCCGTGATGGCGATGGCCGGGTGTCCCCAGGCCTCCGCCCTCTTGATCACATTCTTGTCGGTGCCAATGGTGGAGTCTGTCTTGAAGCCCACCGCTGTCAGGGCGTCCATGGCGGACATATTGGTATGCAGATGGAGCTCCACCCGCTTCTCCGGGGCGTTGTCCATACGCACGTGCTGCTCCGCCGCCATCACGGCCACCGGCTCCAGTACCATGTCGCCATAGAAGCGGTCCATGTTCAGCCGCCCCTGGACCAGCAGGCGCATCCCCTTTTTAACTCCGTCCACCAGGATCTTACCCTCGTCCCCGGGGAAAAATTTATTGACCCGGATGGAGCCGGTGTAGTCGGTGATGTCAAAGGCGGTCACCCAGGCCCCCCGCTTTTTCAGCTCCCGGTGGTCCACAGCGAACACATCGCCCTCCACCACCACCATGCCCATATCCAACTCCAGTTCCCCGATGGGGACTGGGGCCCGCTTGATGGGTTTCCCATAGATGGCACGGCCCTTGCCCCGCTTCTCGCCTCCGCCCTTGCCCTTGCCGGAAGCAGGCACGGCTGTCCGGACCTTTTTCAGGGCGGCCGCCCGGATGGCCTCCGCACGGGCAAAGGCGTCCTCCTCCGCTGCGGGCGCTCCTGCCCCGGCATCCGGCTGGGGCTGCTCCTCCGCTGGGGCTGCTTCAGCGGGTTCCGCACGCTCCGGTTCCTTTTTATCTGTAATGCAATTCAGCTTTACAGAGTTTAGTCCATAACACCGGGCCACTGCCTCCTCCGCCTGGACGACCAGGTTGGGCCCGGCACCGGCGGCCCCCTCCACTGTCACCACCGCACTGCGGCTGGAGCGGTCGATGGATGCCTCAGTGATCACCCAGCCCTCCATGGCGTTGACGAACTCCGCCCACTGTGTCAGGGCGGCAAACATCTCTAAAAACGGGATCTTTTTGGACATAACCCTATGCGTCTCCTCAAATCTTCTCCATCACAGCGGCCAGCGGGCCGCTTCTTCGCCCCTTTTACAGAGTCTCAATCAGGGCAAACAGCTCGTCCACCAGCTGATCCTGGGGGACCTTTTTGATGATCTGCCCCCTCTTGAACAGCAGGCCCTCCCCCACGCCGCCTGCGATGCCGCAATCGGCGGCGCTGGCCTCGCCGGGGCCGTTGACCACACAGCCCATGACCGCCACAGTGATGGGCTTGTCCACTGTTTTCAGCCGCTCCTCCACCTGCCCGGCCAGCGCGATCAGGTCGATGCGGGTCCGCCCGCAGGTGGGACAGGACACCAGCTCCGCCCCCTCACGGCGGATGCCCGCCGCCCGCAGGATGTCCCGGGCGGCATACACCTCCTCCACCGGGTCGGCGGACAGGGAGACCCGCATGGTGTCCCCGACTCCCATGGCCAGCAGACCACCGATCCCCACAGCGGACTTCAGCGTCCCCATGCGGACCGTCCCCGCCTCCGTCACTCCGATGTGTAAAGGATAATTACTTTCTTGGCTCATCAGCTGATAGGCTTTCATGGTGATTGGCACGCTGGAGGATTTCAGGGAGATGCAGATGTCGTCAAAGTCGAACTTGTTCAGCAGGCGGATATGTCCAAAGGCGGACTCCACCATAGCCTCGGGGCATACCCGGCCGTACTTAGCCAGGATCTCTTTCTCCAAAGAGCCTCCATTGACCCCGATCCGGATGGGGATGTTCCGCTGGCGGCAGGCGTCGGCCACCGCCTTCACCCGGTCCTCGCTCCCGATGTTCCCCGGGTTGATGCGCACCTTGTCCGCCCCGGCGGCGATAGCCTCCAGGGCCAGCTTGTAGTCAAAGTGGATGTCCACCACCACAGGGATAGGGCTCTCCTCCTTGATTTTCCCAACCGCGTGGGCGGCCGCCTGGTCAGGCACCGCCACACGGATGATCTCACAGCCCGCGGCGGCCAGTCTCCGGATCTGCTCCAAAGTGGCTGTCACATCGTCGGTGCGGGTATTGGTCATAGACTGGATGGTCACCGGGGCTCCGCCCCCTACCGGGACCCCGCCCACCATGATCTGCTTGGTCACTGCAATCCCTTCCTTTCCAAACAGCTGCCCTGCTCCGGCAGCTCAGATGCCGAAGAGCTTTCCAATGTCGCTGAAGGTCACCACCAGAGAGAGGGCCAGCAGGCCCGCCATCCCTATCATGTGGACGTAACCCTCATACTTCGCCGGGATCTTTTTTCGGAACAGGGCGAACAGCACCCCATTCAGCAGCAGGAAAAAGATCCGTCCGCCGTCCAGCGCCGGCAGCGGCAGCAGGTTCATCACCGCCAGGTTGACCGCGATCAGGGCGGCCAGGTCCAGCAGGCTGCGGGCCGCGTCCGCAGCTGTGGGCGACTGGCTCCCCACCTGAGACATGGTATTCACGATCCCCACCGGGCCAGACAGATCCCGCAGGCCCACCGCCCCCCGGACCAGCTCTCCAAGGCTGAGCCACACCGTGCGGACATAGTCCACCGCAGTGTTCCAGGCGTAATGAAGCTTGTTGCCCACTGTAGGCGGGTCCACCTCCCAGCCGATGTTGATCCCCCGGCGCTGGGTCTTGTTCCCGTTCTCATCCACCCGGGTCTGGTAGGGCAGGTACACCCCATCCAGCCGGAGTTTCTCCCCATTTCGCTCTACCACCAGGTCCACACGGTCCCCTGCACGGCTTAAATAGAGGGGTACGTTTCCATACACCAGGACTCTGTGTCCATCCACCGACAGAAAGCGGTCCCCCGGCTGAAGCCCGCAGTCCTCCGCCCCGTAGCCCGGCTCCGCACCGCTGTACACCGGGATCCGAAATCCCTGGACCGGGGCGTAGAGGATCAGAAGGATCAGCAGACCGGTGAGGAAATTCATTGCCGCTCCTCCGGCCAGCACCACCAGCTGCTTCCAGGCCGCCGCGTTGCCAAAGGCCCGGGGATTGGAGGACTTCTCATCCTCCCCCTCCATAGCGCAGAAGCCGCCAATAGGCAGAGCACGGAGACTGTAAAGTGTTTCCCCTTTTTGTTTTTTCAAAAGAGTCGGTCCCATGCCAATGGAAAATTCATTGACCTGGATCCCAAACAGCTTTGCGGAGGCAAAATGGCCGAACTCATGGACCGCGATGAGCAGTCCAAACATAAGGACAGCTAAGATGATGTAGAGCATAGGACCTCCCACACGATTCAAATTCCAACCCCTGTCAGGCGCTGAGGACGGCCTCCCGGGCCGCCTGGTCCGCCTCCAGGATCTGGGTCATGGAGGGCTCCTGGATCACCGGGACCCGGTCCAGAGCCAGGGCTACCCGGTCCGCGATCTCCAAAAAGCCGATCCGGTCCTCCAGGAAGAGGGCCACCGCAGCCTCATTGGCCCCGTTGAGGATGGCCCCCGCCGTTCCCCCGGTCCGGGCCGCTTTCAGGGCCAGGTCCAGACAGCGGAAGGTATCCAGATCCGGCTGGGCAAAGGTCAGCGGGCCGCAGCTGCACAGATCCAGAGGATCAGCCGGTCCCGCAGTCCGTCTGGGCCATGTCAGAGCGTACTGAATGGGCAGGCGCATATCCGGGGCGCCCAGTTGGGCAATCATTCCATTGTCACAGTATTCCACCAGGGAGTGAATGATACTCTCCCGGTGGATCACAATGGAAATTTTCTCCGGCGGCATCTGGTACAGGTGCATTGCCTCGATAAATTCCAGCCCCTTGTTCATCAGCGTAGCCGAGTCAATGGTGATCTTCGCCCCCATGGACCAGTTTGGGTGCTGTAAAGCATCTTTCCTTGTCGTCCCTTGCAATTCAGTCCGTGTCTTGCCGAAAAACGGTCCTCCGGAGCAGGTGAGGATGAGACGCCGGACCTCCCCCCGGTCCCGGCAGCCCTGGAGGGACTGAAAGAGCGCAGAGTGCTCCGAGTCCACGGGCAGGATCTCCGCGCCGAAATCCCGGGCCTCCTCCATTACCAGCTGTCCGGCACACACCAGGGTCTCCTTGTTGGCCAGGGCGATGCGCTTGCCCTCCCGGATGGCGGCCATGGTGGGCCGCAGCCCGATCATCCCAACCACCGCTGTGAGCACAGTGTCGGCGGAGGGCAGCTCCGCCGCCTCCAGCAAGCCCTCCATCCCGGAGGCCACCCGCACCGGAGTGTCCGCCAGCCGGATCCGCAGGTCGGCCGCCGCCCGCTCATCCATCATAACCGCCAGCTCCGGCTTGAACTGCCGGACCTGCTCCTCCATCCGCGCCGCGTTGGAGTTGGCCGTCAGAGCGGCCGCTTCCATGCCGCAGGCGGCAATCACGTCCAATGATTGCCGCCCGATGGAGCCTGTGGAACCTAAGATCGAAATTCGTTTGCTCATATCAAAATCCCTTCCTATACACATGGACGGACAGGAACAGGGCTCCCTGTGAAGCGCTCAAAACGCCGGCAGCAGCGTCACCAGAATAAGCAGCGTGGGGGCCGCGAAGGTCATAGAGTCGAACCGGTCCAGCATCCCGCCGTGCCCCGGAAGAAGATTCCCATAGTCCTTGATGCCGAACTGCCGCTTGATCAGGGAGAAGGACAGGTCGCCCAGCTCGGTCACCGCGCTGCCCAGCAGACCGTACACCGCCATCACCGGAAGCGAGACCTCCAGCCCCGCGAACTGGCGCAGGATCACCCCGTACAGCAGCAGGAACAGCGCGCCGGACAGGATCCCGCCAATGTATCCCTCCAGGGATTTATTGGGGCTGACCTTGGTGATCCCCCGGTGCTTTCCCAGAAAGACCCCGGCAAAATAGGCCCCTCCGTCCGTCAGGAATGCGCAGAGCACCGGAAGGAGGACCAGGTAGCGGCCATGCTCCATCCCCTTCAGCACCACCAGAGTGGACAGGGCCATGGGGATCATCAGCCCGCCGAAGAAGCAGAGCAGCACGTCCTCCACCCGGATGGCCTGCTCCTCATCGTACAGCCGGATGGCGATGTAAAACAGTGTGACCACCAGGAGCACAGCGGCGATCCCTGCCACCAGGGCCCCCCGCCCCAGCCACTGCCCCAGGGGGATGGCTGCCGCGGCCGCGGCCGTGAAGCCGTACAGCCCGTTGTGATGGGCCACGCCGGTGGCCCGCAGCAGCTCATAGGAGGCCAGGGCACAGATGGCGGCCATCAGCACCGCCAGATACACCGGAGGCAGGAAAAACAGGATCACAAAAAAGAGCGGGGCCAGCACCACTGATACAACGATCCGTGTGACCAAATCATACACCTCCAAATCGGCGGCTGCGGCTCTGATAGGCCGCGATGGCCCGGTGGAGCTCCTCCTTGGAGAAGTCGGGCCACAGCACGTCTGTGAAATAAAATTCCGAATAGGCGGACTGCCACGGCAGGAAATTGGACAGCCGCAGCTCTCCGCTGGGCCGGATGATGAGATCCGGGTCCGGCACCCCCCGGGAAAACAGATAGCCGGAGAACTGGGCCTCACTCAGATGGTTGGGGTCCGCCTTCCCCTCCAAACACTCCTGGGCATAAGCGCGGGCGGCCCGCAGCAGCTCATCCCGGCCTCCATAATTGAGGCAGATGTTGACCTGACACCCCTCGTAGTGGGTGGAGATCTCCCGGGTGCGCTGGCACAGGTCCCGGAGCTCCTGAGGCAGCGGGGACAGGTCCCCGAAAAACTCCATCTTCACCCGGTCCCGCTCCATCTGTCCGATGGCCTCCAGGAGGTACTTTTTCAGCAGCCCCATAATGGCCCCCACCTCCTCCGCCGGGCGCTTCCAGTTCTCGGTGGAAAAGGCGTATACCGTTAAGTACTCCAGACCGATCTCCTTGCAGTAGGTGGCAATGGTGCGGAAAGTCTCCGCCCCGGCGGCGTGTCCGGCGGTGCGGGGCAGGCCCCGCTTTCTGGCCCAACGGCCGTTCCCATCCATGATGACGGCGATATGGCGGGGCAGGCGGGTCAGATCCGCCTGGGCCTCCTCCGCTGGTTTAAAAAAGAGCATAATATGATCCTTCCAGACAGTCAAAAACTCCGCAGTGTGATCTTGCCGGGGACCTGCGGCCCCCACCACACACAGGGGGGTGCAGAACGCCCGGACCCAGTGGGCCCCAGCATCCCGCACCCCAAGCCTCCGGCCCGCCGGAGGTCCCTGTGTGTCAGACAGCCATCAGCTCCTGCTCTTTTTTGACCGTCAGTTCATCGATGTCCTTGCAGTGCTTATCGGTCATATCCTGAAGCTCCTTCTCCAGCTGCTTCAGGTCATCCTCGGTGATCTCGGCGGCCTTCTTTTTCTTCTTGAAGTCCTCCATGGCGTCCCGGCGGATGTTCCGAAGGGCAACCTTGCCCTCCTCACAGTACTTACGCACCTGCTTGGTCAGATCCTTGCGGCGCTCCTCTGTCAGCTGCGGGAAAGCCAGGCGGACCACACGCCCGTCGTTTTGGGGGTTGATGCCCAGGTCGGAGGTCTGGATTGCCTTCTCCACGGCCTTCAGCAGGCTTCCGTCCCAGGGCTGGATCACCAGCGTCCGGGGATCCGGGGAGGAGATCGCGGCCACCTGATTCAGGGGGGTGGGCGTTCCATAGTACTCCACGGTGATGCGGTCCAGCACACCGGCGTTGGCCCGGCCCGCCCGGACGGAGGCAAAGTTGGACTTGACAACCTCGATAGTCTTCAGCATTTTCTGATCATACACGTTTGTCTCGGCGCTCATTGGTCTGATCTTCCTTTCCGTTTGATTTTCCTGTCCGGGGACTCAGCCCTGGACAATCGTACCGATCTTCTCACCCATCACAGCCCGCAGAATGTTCTCCGGGTCCTTCAGGGCAAACAGGAGCACAGGGATCTTATTGTCCATAGACAGCGAGGTGGCGGTGGAGTCCATGACCTGGAGGCGCTGGGCCAGCACGTCCGAATAGGTGATGGAATCGTACTTCACCGCGTCGGGCACCTTCCTGGGGTCGGCAGAGTACACGCCGTCGATATTTTTGGCCAGCAGGATCACATCGGCGTCGATCTCCGCCGCCCGGAGCACCGCCGCCGTATCCGTGGAGAAGAAGGGGTTCCCGGTCCCGCAGCCGAAGATGACCACGCGGCCCTTCTCCAGGTGGCGGATGGCCTTGGAGCGGATATAGGGCTCCGCCATGGCGCGCATCTCAATGGCGGTCTGCACCCGGACCTCCACGCCCTTCTGCTCCAGCACATCGGCCACAGCCAGGGCATTGATGGCGGTGGCCAGCATCCCCATGTGGTCAGCCCGGACCCGGACCATCCGGTCCCCGCCGTCCTTGACTCCGCGCCAGAAGTTGCCGCCGCCCACGACAATGCCCACCTGCACGCCCAGCTGTACACAGCGCTTGACCACGTCGCACACCTGGCCGATCACATTAAAGTCCAGCCCCCGGGTCGCGTCCCCGGCCAGAGCCTCGCCGCTGATCTTCAGCAGCACACGTTTATACTTCGGATTTTCCACCCGAATTCCCTCCTTGCGTGTTTTTCAAACTTCGTTCTTTTCTATTTTAATATAATTCTCCCCTTTTGCCTAGTGGGTCCGGCAAATTTTTTTCCGGGACCCCGCACCCCCTCTCCCCCGCCCTCATAGGCTGAACCGGCACAGCCTCATTACAGCGGTGCGGACCGGAAGGTCTCCGGGCGTTTTTCCCCCTCTTCCCAGATGGGAGGGCTGAGCAGACCGCCGCCGCGCCGGGAAAGGAACCTCATGTTGACACAAGCACTTCTATGGGCCGCCGGCGGGAGCGGCTTCACCTTTTTGATGACCGCCCTGGGGGCGGCCACCGTCTTTCTCTTCCGCCGGACGGCCAGCGCCGGACTGCACCGAATCATGCTGGGCTTCGCCGCCGGCGTGATGATCGCCGCCAGTATGTGGTCGCTCCTGATCCCCGCCATCGAACAGTCGCAGGCCGCAGGCGGCACCGGCTGGCTCCCCGCGGCGGGGGGCTCCGTCCTGGGCATCGCCTTTCTGGCCGGGATGGACGTTCTGCTCCCCCACCTCACGCCGGAGCTTCTGGACCGCGGGTCCGGGGAGCGCGGCCGCCGGAACACCCTGCTGGTGCTGGCCATCACCATGCACAACATCCCGGAGGGGATGGCCGTGGGCATCTCCTTCGCCCTGGCTGCCCAGGCGGACATCACCCTGCTCCCTGCCTCTATGGCCCTGGCCCTGGGCATCGGGATCCAGAACTTTCCCGAGGGCGCCGCCATCTCCCTCCCCCTGCGGCAGGCCGGCATGGGCCGCGCCCGGGCCTTTCTGATGGGCGCCGCCTCCGGCATCGTAGAGCCCATTGCCGCCCTGCTCACCGTCCTGGCCGCGGGGACCGTCCAGCCACTGATGCCCTGGCTGCTCTCCTTTGCCGCCGGAGCTATGCTCTATGTGGTGGTGGAGGAGCTCATTCCAGAGGCCAACCTTCGCCACGACCATGAGACCCATGGGGGCACCTTCGGCGTCATGGCCGGCTTCCTGATCATGATGATCCTGGACGTGGCCCTTGGATAGTCCACTGCCCTCCATAAGAAATCCATCGAAACCGGTCTGACATAAAAAAATATCCGGCAGCCGGGACAGTATGAAACCTCCCGTCCGGGAGATACTGGAAGTACAGCGTTACCCGGGCAGGAGGTTTTTGAAGGATGCAAAACAAAGTGGAGCTCTGTGGTGTCAACACCGCTAAGCTGAAGGTGCTGAAAAATGAAGAGACCCAGGCGCTCCTCCGCCGGGCCAAGGCCGGGGACCGGCAGGCGCGGGAAGAGCTGATCGCCGGCAATCTGCGGCTGGTTCTGTCGGTGATCCATAAATTCTCCAACCGCGGGGAGAATGTGGACGACCTGTTCCAGGTGGGGTGTATCGGCCTGATCAAGGCCATTGATAACTTCAACACCGACCTGGATGTGCGCTTCTCCACCTATGGCGTACCGATGATCGTGGGAGAGATCCGCCGGTATCTCCGGGACAACAGCACGATGCGGGTATCCCGCGCCATGCGGGACACCGCCTATAAAGTGCTCCAGGCCAAGGAGGCCTATCTGGCCAAGCACCAAAAGGAGCCTACGGTGGACGAGATCGCCCGGATCCTGGACATCAAGCGTGAGGACGTGGTCTTTGCCCTGGACGCCATCCTGGAGCCCGTCTCCCTGTATGAACCCATCTACTCCGACAGCGGGGACACCGTCTGCGTCATGGACCAGGTGAAGGACAGCAAAAATACCGACGAGATGTGGCTGGAGCGCATCGCCCTGAAGGAGGCGGTCTCCCGCCTCACCCCCAGGGAGCAAAAGATCCTGTCCATGCGTTTCTACCACAGCAAGACCCAGATGGAGGTCTCTGAGGAGATCGGCATCTCCCAGGCCCAGGTCTCCCGCCTGGAGAAAAACGCACTGCGTCAGATCCGAAAGGAGCTGTAAGGGGACCGCGCTCAGTGCAGCAGAATGAACAGCAGGCCGAAGACCAGGCCCAGCCCGGTGAGCAGCAGGCCGAATGCCAGGGAGTGGGTGAAGCCCACCAGACGGCGGGGCTCGTCCTCATACCGGGCGAAATGAAAGTCGTCCGCCGCCTGCTCCACTGTGGGACGGGGGGAATAGACCTCTCCGGTCAACAGGAGCAGAAGCTGGTCCCGGGTCCCGGTCCACCACAGGCGCAGGCGCTGGAACAGGCACGGGATCCCGTGGAACAGCAGCCGGGGACCCAGCCGGTCAACCAATGTCGCCAAAACAATGGCTGTCTGGGCCAGAAACCGCAGGGCCGGACGGTACAGTCCCCGTTCCAGATCCAGCCAGGGCGGGATGGGATCCACATATCTGCCCCGCCGGATCAGCAGGGTGCGGACCACCAGGAGGTAGACCCCCGCGCCTATGGCCGCGGAGACCGCCGCCCCCTCCAGATTGACTGCGGCAAAGTAGTCCACCGCATGGGCGGGGGCCGTCCCCCCCAGAAAATCCCGGGCAAAGGCCGCGATGGGGTCCATAGCCGCGCCGGGATCCGTCCCAAAGCGCAGCATCACCAGCAGATAGGCCAGCAGGACCCCCACCGAGGCCGGGGCAACGTAGTGTTCCCCCTCCTGCCGCCACTTCCGGGCCAGGACCTCCTCGGGCAGGGCATTCCGCTCCAGAAACAGGCAGATAAACAGCTTCAGCATATAGGCCATGGTCAGGCCGCCGCTGAACAGGAACAGGGCCTCCAGCACTTGAAACAGCGCCGCCCCCTCCCCTGCAAGATGGATATATTCCACGATGCTCTCGTGGAGCAGGGTCTTGCTGACATAGCCGTTCAGCCCAGGCGCGCCCGCCAGGCTGAGCATGGGCATCCCCATGACCAGAGCCAACAGGGGTTTCCCTCGTCCAAACCCCCGGATGTCGTTCAAATCAAAGGAATGAGTGGTGAGATGGATGATCCCCGCCGCCGGGAAGAGGACCATCTTGATGAGCGAGTGGTTCAGGATATGCAGGATGGTCCCGTCCACTGCCAGGGCGTTGTGCTCCCCCAGCAGACACAGCATGGCGGTCCCCACCAGGATGAACCCGATCTGAGAGATGGAAGAGCAGGCCAAGGTCCGCTTCAAGTCCACGGACAGCACCGCCAGCACCGCCCCCAGCACCATGGTCACAGCGCCCAGCACGGCCAGCAGCATCCCCCATTGCTTATCATGGAGAAAGACGGTGGTGGACAGCACCAGGACCCCGTATATCCCCGTCTTGGTGATGACGCCGGACAGCACCGCCGAAGCCGGCGCAGGGGCCGCCGGGTGGGCGGTGGGCAGCCAGATGTGCAGCGGGAACGCCCCCGCCTTTGCCCCGAAGCCCACCAGCACCAGCAGGCCGCCAACCCAGAGCAGCCCCCGGTCCTCCGCCCCGGCGGCGGCCGCCGCCATGGCGTCCAGCGACAAGGTGCCCAGCTGGCGGTACAGGAGGAACAGCCCCGTCAGGGCCGCCAGTCCGCCGATGACCGCCACGGCCAGATAGGTCTCCCCCGCCTTCAAAGCGGGATACTCCTCCGTCTGGATCACCAGCACAAAGGACGTAAAGGACATGACCTCAAAAAAGAGGAAAGCGGTAAACAGGTCGCCGGACAGGAACACCCCCATGGTGGCTCCCAGGGTCATCAGCCAGAAGAGATAAAACCGGTTCCGCTTATGGACGTGAACCATGTACTCCCGGCAAAACACCGTGGCCGCCATCCAGCCCGTCGCCGTCAGCAGGGCCATCAGGGTGTGAAAGCCCCCTGCGCGCAGCTGGATCCCCATGCCGCAGAAGCCCTCCACCACCGCAGTGGCCTGGGCCAGCTCCGGCTTGGTCCAAAGAGTGAGCACCAGAAACAGCTCCAGCGCGGCCGCAGACATCACAAAGGTGTTCCGCGCCTTCTCATACCAGCACCCGATCCAATAGGCAAACGGCCCGGCCAGAAACGGAAAAAAGACCGGGAACAGCAGAAACTGGGACATTCCTTCTCCTCACTTTCACAGGATCCGCCCTTTTTATCCCAGCAGGGCGACAACTGTCCCGGCCAGACGGCCGGCCCCCAGGCCCAGGGCCACCGAGCCCGCCGCCAGGGCGGTGATGGGCACCGTCATCCTCAGGCCCGGATCCCGCCGGGCCCGCTTGGGCACCCGGACGGAGAGCTGCCGGTTCTGTCTGGGGAAAAAGGCCAGCAGGACGATCTGCATCAGGTACAGGGCGGTGAGCACCGCGGACAGGATCAGCACACTGGCTCCAAGATAGCCCATCCAGGTCCCCAGCCCCGCCGCAGCCGTGGCCAGCATCCACTTGCTGGTGAAGCCGGTCAGAGGCGGCACCCCCATCAGGCCCAGGGCCGCCGCGGTGAAGGAGCCAAACACCACCGGCATCAGTACGCCGCAGCCCTCCACATCCGGGACAAAATCCCGGTGGAGCTTATAGTGGACCGCTCCCACGCAGAAAAACAGGGTGATTTTCAGCACCGCATGGAACACCATGTGGACCATCCCCGCCGTCAGGCCGGCCGTGGTCAGGGTGGTCACCCCCAGCAGGACATAGGAGAGGTTGCTGATGGTGGACCAGGCCAGCCGCCGCTTCAGATGCTGGGTGCGCAGGGCCTTGGCGGAGCCGTAGGCGATGGTAAACATGGCCGCCCCCATGACCAGGTACTGGGCCCAGCTGCCTCGAATGAGGTCCGGCCCATAGCCGTACCAGGTCAGGCGGGTCACCGCGAACACCCCAGCCTTCACCACCGCCACCGCATGGAGCAGGGCGGTCACCGGCGTGGGGGCCACGGAGGCCCGCAGCAGCCACCGGTGCCCCGGGAAAACCGCTGCCTTCACACCGAAGCCAAAAAATCCAAGCACATAAGCCGCCCGCAAGGTATTTTCCTTGCCAGCTGAAACTGAGACGCCCCCACCGAATTGAAAGAACATCCCACCGTGCTCCAGCAGCACCACCATGGCGATGAAGCCCAGGGCCGCGCCGCACATGGAGTAGGTCAGGTAGATCCGTCCGGCATACCGCGCCTTGCTGTCCAGGGCGTGCATCACCAGGGGCAGGGTGGACAGGGTGAGCAGCTCATAGAAAAAGTACATCGTCAGCACATTGGCGGAGAAAGCGATGCCCAAAGTGACCCCTAGGCTGGCCAGATAAAAGGCAAAGAACCGGTTCTCCCCTCCCTCCCGGCTCATATACTCCGCCGCATACAGACAGGCCAGGGGCCACAGGACGGACACCAGCACGGCAAAGATACAGGACAGCCCATCCACCCGGAAGGCGATGGACAGCCGCTCCCCCAGGGACAGCAGCTGGAATACCTCTTCCCCCCGCAGCGTGAACACCGCAGTCAGGGCGGCCGCCGCCCCGGCACAGGCGGAGCCAACCACAAAATCCTGGCGTCTCCGCGGGTCCTGGGGCCGCCAGACCAGAAGGACGCCCCCCGCCGCGATGGGCAGCAGGATGGCAAGCAGCATCAGCACAGCGCGTTCTCCCTCCTCTCGTTCCTCATGCAGCCCCTCCGAAGAGTGGGCCTGTGACCGCCTGGACCGCCGGCTCCAGCAGGCCGGGGAACATCCCCAGCACCACCACGGCGGCAGTCAGGGCACACAGCGTGATCCACATCAGCCAGGTATCCTGCTGGCGCATCACCGCCCGGTGGTCAAATTTTTCACCCGGGAAAAAGGCCGCGGTCACGATGGGCAGCAGATAGCCCGCCGTCAGCAGGGCGGACACCATCAGCACCCCAACGCCCCAGTAGGCCAGGGAGCCCTCCCCCGCCGACAGCGCGCCCTCGGCCAGCAGCCATTTGCTCACAAAGCCCCCGGTGGGCGGGATCCCGATCAGGGACAGGGAGGCCAGTGTAAAGCACCACATGGTGATCCCGTAGGCGCTGCCCACCCCCCGCATCTGGGACACCTGAGTGAGGTGGGTCTTGTAAATGATGGCGCCGGTGGCCATAAACAGGGCATTTTTCGCCAGAGCGTGGAACACCGCCTGGAACAGGGCCCCCTCCAGGGCCATGGGGTGAAAGAGCATCAGGCCAAAGATCACATAGGAGACCTGGCTGACGGTGGAGTAGGCCAGGCGCTTTTTCAGGGTATCCTCCCGCATAGCCAGGGTAGACCCCAGAAAGATCGTGATCAGCGCCAGCACCAGCACCGCCCGCTGCGCCCAGCTCCCATCCAGGAAAGGCCAGCCAAACAGGTAGTACGCCACCCGGATGAGGGCCAGCACCCCCATTTTGGTGATCAGGCCGGACAGCACCGCCGAGGCGGGCGCCGGGGCCACCGGGTGGGCGATGGGCAGCCAGGCGTGGAGGGGAAACATCCCCGCCTTACAGCCGAAGCCCACCGCCATCACGAAGAACACCGCCAGCAGCAGCCCACGGTCCTGTGCCGCCCGCGCCGGGTCCAGCACACCGCCCGGAGTGAACAGATCCGTGGTGCAGAAGCCCTGGAGGAGGAACAGCCCCAGCAGTCCCAGACCCGCCCCGGTCACAGAGAAGCCCAGATAGCGGTAGGCGGCGTCAAAGGCCTTTCGGGTCCCGATATGGAGCACCAATGGGACGGACAGCAGGGTCATCATCTCATAGAACAGGTAGAGGGTCACCAGGTTGCCCGCCAGACACACCCCCATCAGCGCCCCCAGGGTCAGCAGGTAGAACCCGAAAAAGCGTTCCCGGTGCCCCTCGTGGTTCATGTACTCAAAGGCAAAAAAGGCCACTGCGAACCACACCGCGCAGATCAGCTCGGCAAACAGGCGGCCCAGCGCGTCCGGCCGCAGCACGAACCGCACCCCCTCCGTCAGGGTGAGGAACACAAAGGGCTCCCCTTCCATGCGGAACACCGCGGCCACCACCAGCAGCTGGACCGCCAGCAGCAGGGAGACTGTCCGCCGGCGCACCCGCAGGGTATGGATCCCCAGCACGCCGATCCCGCCCAGCACGGGCAGCAGAATGGGCAGCAGCAGCCAGCCTCTCCACATGGTCAATTTCCTCCTCCGTCATGGGTGTTCAGTCAAAACAGGGACAGCCCCTGCTGGATCAGCCCGCGGACAGGCCCAAAGGCGGTCCCCAGCAGCAGGTTGCCCGCCAGGAACAGCAGGATGGCACACTTGCCCTCCCCATTCCCCCGCATCCAGACCAGCGGTGCGTCTTCATTGGCCCGCGCCCGGCCCCAGATGGCCAAAATAGCCGGGATATAGTACATCGCATTCAGCACAGAGCTGGCCGCCAGCCCAAACAGGGCGGGCGCAGTCTGCCACTCCGCGTCCAGCGCCGCCGCCGCAATGCAGTACTTGGCGGAAAACCCAGCCAGAAGGGGCAGGCCGCACAGGGACAGGCCGCCCACTGTAAAGGCCGCGCCTCCCAGAGGGGCCAGCCGGGCCGCGCCCCGCAGCTCTCCCCAGTAGTGGCCGCCGGAGGCCCGGATCATCTCCCCTGCACCCACGAAGATCATGGATTTGGTCATGGCATGGGCCAGGATCTGATAACAGGCCGCCGTCCATCCCGCCTCGCTCCCCATACCCAGGGCCAGAAAGATATAGGAGATCTGGGCCGAAGAGGAGTAGGCGATCATCCGCTTGACCTCCTCCTGCCGCAGGGCGGCCACCGAGGCAAACAGCATCCCCGTCAGACCAAGCAGAAAGAGAAGATCGTCGATATAGGTGGAGACGATCAGCGCCGGACCGAACACCCGCAGGATCAGCTTCAGCAGCAGGACCAGGTAGCCCTTCAGCACCAGGCCGGACAGAATGGCGCTGGATGCGGTGGTGGCGCTGGCATGGGCGTCCGGAAGCCAGGCGTGAAAGGGGAACTGGGCGCTCTTGATGGACAGGCCCAGCGTCATCAGCAGGGCGGACACCACCAGAGGCAGGCTGTACTCCCCCGACTGGACCAGCCGGGCCACCGCCTCCTCCAGTCCGGAAAACAACAGCTGTCCCGTGATGCAGTACAGCATAGCAATGCCCAGCAGCACCAGACCGGAACCCAGACAGCTGAAGATCAGATACCGGATGGCGGCCACCACCGAGCGCCCGCTCTCCTTGGCGGCCACCGCGATGCAGGCGGTCACAGCCGCAATCTCCACAAACACATAGCCGGTGAACAGGTCGTCGGTATACACCATGGCCAGCAGCGCCCCGAACAGCAGCTGCATCAGCAGGCAGTACCAGCCCTGCCGGTCCGGCCGGACGTCCCGCCTCAGATCCTCCGCTCCGCCGCTGAGGGAAAGCAGCATCACTACGCTGAAGGTCAGGGCCAGCAGGGCCTCCAGGGGACCCGCCCGCAGCTCGTTGCCCCAGGGGGCCGGAATATGCCCCATGGGATAGGAGAAGCTGGCCCCCGCCCCGCTCAGACGCACCAGCAGCAGGGCGGACAGCCCCGCCACACCCAGCTGCACCCCGCGGATCAGCCGCAGCGCCCCGCCCTCCCGCCGGATCAGGGGGACCAGGATCCCGCTGACCAGGGTGAGCATGATGCTGAGAAAGGGGATGTTATACGACAAGGACAATTCCTTTTCACCTCTTCTGCGTCAACTTATTCTGTCACTCTTCTTCCGTTCCCCTCCGGGCCAGCATCAGGATCACATCCAGGTTGACGCTGTGGTACTTCTGATACAGCCGGTGGGTCAGTGCCAAAAACAGGGCCGTGGTGCTCACCGCCACCACGATCCCGGTGAGCACCAGTCCGCCGGGCACCGGATTGATATAGGCGGCCGCTTCCGCCCCCGGCTCCACCATGGGGGCCTTCCCTCCGTCCACATAGCCCATAGCCGCCAGGAAAAGGAACACTGCCGTGTCCATCAAATTCAGGCCGATGATCTTCTTGATCAGATTTGGATGGAGCAGAAGGGCGGCAAGCCCTACGCTGAACAGCAGTACCGCCGTCACATAAAACCGCTGTTCCACCAAAACCTCCAGCATGGCTCACTCCTCCCTTCCCAAAAACAGAATATAAAAGGTATACATGGTACAGGCGACGATGACGCCCACACACAGATTCAGCGGCAGGATCAGGCCGCCGCTGAGGATCTCCCCAGGCGTCCCCTTCGGGATCTCCCAGCCCACCCCGTTGGCTCCGGTGAAGAAGGAATAGCCCTTCATCCCCGCATAAGCCAGCAGACAGAACACCGTCAGGCGGGTGGTGCGCCGGGTGGACAGAAGCTGTGCCATCCGCTCCTCCCCCAGCACCAGGGAGGCCAGGATCAGTCCGCCGCCCAGCACGGCCCCGCCGGAAAATCCGCCGCCGGGACTGAGGTGGCCGTTGACGATCACATAGATCCCAAACAGCAGGATTGCCGGGAGCAGCCCGCGCCCCAGCAGGGACATCAGCGCATCCGGCCCCCGGAAGGTCCGCACCCGCAGCCGGGGGCTGTGGAGCAGCAGCAGGGTGCTCCCCGCCGCCGCAAAGAGGACCGCCGACTCTCCGAAGGTGTCGAAGGCCCGGTACTCCAGGATCATCCCCGCCACCGCATTCACCGCACCGGTCTCCTCCACGCCGTCCTCCAGATAGCGGCGGGCCACCTCGTTCATGGCGGGGGCCTCCGGGTCCCCAAAGCTGGGCAGAGCTGCGGCGGTCAGCAGAAAAATGCCGGCCAGCACCGCGATCACACACACGCTCAGTCCCCGGTAGAGGCGCAGCTGCCGCCGCAGCGCCCCGGGCCGCCGTCTTCGGGCGGGCCGCCGGACCTCCCGCCGCTCCGCAGGCCGGCTCGCTGGGGGCTGCGCGCCCTCCATTCCCTTCTCCCGGCGCTCCCGATAGCGCATCAGGCGATAGGCTCCGAACTCCATGTCCCCGTGGGCCTCGATGTACTCCAGATACTCCAAAAATTCCTGGCGCTCCGGATCCTCCGGCCCCTCCGGGCCGTCCGGCTCCTCTCCGCCAGCCCAGTGCAGAAACCGCCCGTACCAGCCCTCGTTCCGGGTCTCATTCTTCATCCCGTTCCATTCCTTTCAGGGCATTGATCTTCCGCAGTGTGAGGAAAAACAGCAGGCTGGTCACCCCGGCGCCCACGGCGGCCTCTGTGATAGCCAGGTCCGGCGACTCCAGCAAAAACCATAAAATGGACATCACAGCGGAGTAGGACATAAAAATAATGACCGCCGACACCAGCCGCCGGCACAACACCGTGGCCACAGCGCAGAAGATCAAAAATGACAACAGCAGCAACTCCAATCCAGTCACAGTTCCTGTTCTCCTTTCTCCTGCAAATGGTCCGGCTCCATACCCAGCCCGGTGATAACCTCCATCCGGGCGATCAGGTGGGCGGACACCGGGTTCACCGCCCACAGGATGACCACCAGCAGGACCAGCTTGGCCGTGTGGACCGTAAAGCCGCACAGCAGGGCCAGGCCCGCCAGGATCAGCAGCAGTCCCAGGGTATCCGCCAGCGCGCTGGCCTGGAGCAGCTCCAGCGTCCGCCGGAAGCGGAACATCCCTACCGCGGCGATCACGACCACCAGCACGCCAAGGGCCAGCAGACACACCGCCGCGAAACTCCGCACCGTCATGGCTCCTCCCCCCTCTTCTCCCGGTGCCGGCGGACTGAAATGCGGCTGAGCACCGCCACCGCCAGCAGATTCAGCAGCCCGTACAGGATCGCCACATCCACCAGATATGCCGCCTCCAGCAGATAGGACAGGATACACACCATCAGCACCACCACGGTGCAGATCAGGTTCAGCGCCACCAGCCGCTCGGTATACCGGGGCCCCCGGATGGCCCGCACCAGACAGGCCAGCATGACCCCAGTCAGCAGACAGAGCGCTGTGCTCAAACAGACCCGCAGCTCAGGCGTACACTCAGCCATCCTGTTTTCCCTCCCACCGGCGCAGCCGCCGGACAAATTCAGAATCCTTGACCCCCGCGGCGAACTCCTGATCCAGCGCGTAGACGCACAGCCGCCCCCGGTGGAGCGCCACCGTCACGGTCCCTGGCGTCAGGGTGATGGAGTTGGCCAGCAGGAACTGCGTCCCCGGCTCCCTCAGGCCGGGGTCCACCCAGCTCAGGCGGGGCGCGCCCCTCCGCCGCCCGGGACACAGGATGCGGAGGATCACCTGGAGATTCGCGGTCCACACCTCCCGCAGAAGAAGGGGCAGATACCCCACCGCGCGTAAAATCCTCTGCCAGAGCTTCCGCCCGCCCCAGAAGGGCAGACCAAGCACCCGCTGGCAGCCCCAGGCCACAAGGCCGGCCGCCAGCACCCCGGCCCCCGCGATCTGGAGGCTCCAGCCCCCGTTCAGCACCAGCCAGAGCAGAAACAGCAATACAAACAAACTGACCGCTCCTCTCCCGGATCATTCCATCCCTCGCCGCCGGTCCTCTGTCCGGCGGCATAGACAGTTTTTTATTATACCAAACCACAGCAGAAAATGAAAGATTTTCATAGAAAGAATTCCATTCTTTTTTGCCGGAACCCCACCGTCCCAGGCCCATCCAGAAAAAACAGCAGACACCCACAAAAGCGTAGGTGTCTGCTGCGTTCATGTCTGCTGCGTCTCTCCGACCATGTGTTTTCGGATCTGTTCCGCCTGAGCCAGCAGCTCCTCCGCACTCCCCAGCAGAGCGGGTGTGACGGACACCCCTCCGATGAGGCGGGCCAGCTCCTCCCGCCGGCGGGTCCGGTCCAGCCGCTCCAGCGCGGTGTAGGTCCGTCCGCCCCGCTCCCCTTTGCTCACGGCAAAGTGGGTGTCCGCCATAGCTGCGATCTGGGGCAGATGGGTCACGCACAGCACCTGCTTGTGCTGGGCCACCTGAGCCATCTTCTCCGCCACCTTCTGGGCCGCCCGGCCGGACACCCCCGTGTCCACCTCGTCAAAGACCAGGCTGCCGATCTCGTCCCCCTCTGCCAACACATTTTTCAGCGCCAGCATGATCCGGGCCAGCTCGCCGCCGGAGGCCACCTTCTGGATGGGCTTGAGCGCCTCCCCCAGGTTGGCCGACATGAGGAACTGGATCTCGTCCACCCCGGTCTCGTCCATCCCGGCCTCCCCGCCCTTGGGGGCAAATTCCACCTCAAAGCGGACCTTGGGCATATCCAGCTGGCGCAGTTCCTCCTGCACCCGGTCCCTCAGGGACTGGGCCGAAGTCTGTCTGGCCTGGGACAGGGCCTGTCCCCGCTTCCGGGCCTCCTTCTCCGCCTTGCCCAGTTCCTTTTCCAGGCGGGCGATGGTGTCATCGGCGTACTGGATCTGATCCAGTTCCTGCCGGCAGCGATCCAGATAGGCCAGCATCTCCTCCACTGTGGGACCGTACTTCTTCCGCAGGCGGTAGAGCAGGTCCAGCCGCTCCTCCACCTCGTCCAGTTCGCCCGGCGAGAAGTCGAAGGTCCGGCTCAGGTCCCGGAGGCTGTCCGCCGCGTCGTCGGCGGCACACCGCAGGGCGGTGAGCCGCTCTCCCAGCTCCCCCAGCTCCGGACTGATGGAGGAGACGCTCTGGACCGCGCCCTCCGCATCGGCCACCAGGGCGCAGGCTCCGGCGCTGTCCTCGTCCCCGGACAGGGCAAACTCCGCCATCCGCACCGCCTCCATCAGCTTTCCGGCACTGCGCAGCAGCGTCCTGCGGGCGTCCAGCTCCTCGTCCTCCCCCGGACGCAGCTCGGCCCGCTCCAGCTCCCGGATCTGATAATTCAGCGTGTCCACCCGGCGGGAGCGCTCCGCCTCGTCCATTTGGAGGGCGGCGATCCGCTTCCGCAGGTCATGCCAGCTGTGATAGGCCGCCCGGTATTCCTCCAAAAGCGGCTCGTGCCGCCCAAACCGGTCCAAATAGCCCAGGTGGCTGGCCGGATCCAGCAGCTGCTGCCCGTCATGCTGGCCGTGGATGTTCAGCAGCTGCCGTCCCAGCTCCCGCAGCTGGGCCACGGTGACCAGCCGGCCGTCCACCCGGCACACGTTCCGACCGTCCCCCTGAAGCTCCCGCTGGAGCAGCAGCTCCTCCCGGCCGGTGGAAAACCCGTTCTCCACCAGCCAGGCCAGGGGCGGGACCCCGGTGAACACCGCCGTGACCAGGGCAGAACGCGCCCCGGTGCGGATCAGCTCCCGGCTGGTCCGCTCCCCCAGCACCGCGCCGATGGAGTCGATGACGATGGACTTGCCCGCCCCGGTCTCGCCGGTGAGGACGTTGAAGCCCGCCTCAAAGCGGATGTCCGCCGACTCAATCAGCGCGATATTCTCGATATGCAGCAAGGAAAGCATTGCACTCCCTCATTTCCTTCCAGACAGCGGATCACTTCAGCAGCTTGTGGACCTCCTGGATGAACTGCTCCGCCAGATCGTTATCCCGCATAATTAGAATCCCAACATCATCCCCCGCCAGGCTGGCCACCATGCCCGATATGTCCATATTGTCCAGGGCCGAACAGGCCGCGGAGGCCAGCCCCGGCATGGTCCGCACCACCACGATGTTCTGCGCCACGTCCACCGAGGTGACGCCCTCCTTAAAAATGTTCCGAAGCCGGATGTCGGAGTCCGCCAGGCCCCGCCGGTCGGAGGACGCATACCGGTAGCCGCCGCCGGCCAATTCCTTTACCAGCCGCAGCTCCTTGATGTCCCGGGAAATCGTGGCCTGGGTGGCGGAATAGCCCCTGGCCCGCAGCTCATCCAGCAGCTGCTCCTGGGTCTCCACATCCACGCTCTGAATGATGTTCAGGATCTCCGTCTGACGCGCACGCTTCATGGCACATACCCTCCTAACTTCTGATTGGTGACCTGATAAAAACTCCGGCCCGCCAGCTGGACCAGCCGCGTGCTGTATTGGGATTGTGTGATCTCCACCCGCTCATTGGCTGTGACGCGGATCACCTTGCCCCCGTCCACCGACAGATAGAGGTGCTTCCGGCTCCCCTTGGGCATCTGCACGGTGATCCGCCGGCCGGCATCCAGCACCATGGCCCGGGAGCTGAGCTGGTGCGCGCACACGGGCGTGACCACGATGCACCGGCAGTTCGGCTCCACGATGGGCCCCCCCGCCGACATGGAGTAGGCGGTGGAGCCTGTGGGCGTGGCGACAATGACCCCGTCCCCCATGATCCGCTGGACCATCACCTGGTCGGCCAGTACCTCCACCTCCGCCACCCGGGCCATGGAGCCCTTGGAAAAGACCACATCGTTCAGGGCCAGGTCCTGGCTGATCTGTTTCTCCCCCCGAAGCAGCCGGATGTCCAGCATCATCCGCTCCTCCGTCACAAAGTGCCCCTTGGCCAGGGGGACCAGCAGGGAGAGCTCCGTCCGCTCCAGCTCCGCCATGAAGCCCACGCTGCCCATGTTCACCCCCAGGATGGGCACCCCGTGGAGGGTGGCGTCCCGGGCGGCGTGAAGGATGGTCCCATCCCCGCCGAAGCAGACCAGCAGGTCCGCCTTAGGAAGCTCCTCCTCCAGCTTGTGGAGGGCCGCCTGACGGGGCAGATCCAGCCGCTCCCCCTTCTTGGGGACAAAGGGCAGACACAGCACCGTCTCCGCGCCGGCCTTCCGCAGGATCCGGTCCGCCTCCAGCGCGGTCCGAAGGCCCCGGTCCCGGTAGGGGTTGGAGCTTAAAATGATCCTCATGCCTTACTCCCCCTTCAACTCCCCGTGAGAGGCCGCCACCAGTGCGCTCAGGTCGCCGCTGTATGCCGGGCCCTGCCGGACCGAGAGATAGCCCAAGTATTCAATGTTCCCCTCCGGCCCGCGGATGGGGGAAAAGGTAATATCCTTTACAGAGAATCCAGCATGGGCGGCGTGCTCCAGAAAGTGCTCCAGCACCTCCAGATGGACTGCCGGATCCCGGACGACCCCCTTCTTGCCCACCTTGTCCTTCCCCGCCTCGAACTGGGGCTTTACCAGGCAGACCCCCTCCCCAGTCTCCTGCATCAGGGGCCGCAGCGCGGGCAGGATGAGGTTGAGGGAGATGAAGGAGACGTCCACGGAAAAGAAGTTCAGAGGATCCGGGATCTGTTCCCGGGTGAGATAACGGGCATTGGTCCGCTCCATGCACACCACCTGGGGGTGGGTGCGCAGGCGGTAGTCCAGCTGGTTATACCTCACGTCCACCGCATAGACCTTCTGTGCCCCGTTTTGGAGCATACAGTCGGTAAATCCGCCGGTGGAGGCCCCGATGTCGGCGCACACCGCGCCGTGGAGCCCGATGGGCCAGAGCTGCATGGCCTTTTCCAGCTTCAGCCCGCCCCGGCTCACATAAGGAAGGGTCTTGCCCCGGATCTCCACGTTCTGGCCCTCCGTCACCGGAGCGCCCGCCTTGTCCACCTTCTGATCGTCTACAAATACCTGTCCGGCCATGATGACCGCCTGGGCTTTCTGGCGGCTCTCCGCCAGCCCGCGCTCCACCATCACCACATCCAGCCGCTTTTTATTCTTCACGGCCCAGCACCTCCATCGCCCGGCGGAAGAGCCCCGCTCCATCCAGTCCCAGACTTTTTTTCAGGATCGGGACCGCTCCGTGGGGCACATATCCCGTCCCGCAGTTGACCAGCGCAGTCTTCGCCGCCGTGCCGGAGGCCTCCAAAGCGGCCAGAGCCCGGACGCCCACGCAGCCCTGCTCCACGCACTCCTCCGCCACCAACAGATGGCCCGTCTTGCGCACTGACTCGATCAACAGTTCTGTCTCAAGTGGTGTAATGATGTTCCACTTTACAACCTCTGCCTGGATCCCGGCCTCCTCCAGGCGGGCCGCCGCCTCCAGAAGATCGTTGATCTCCATGCCATAGCCCGCCAGGGTGATGTCTGTCCCATTGCGGAGGACCACGGCGGGGGCATCCCCCGCATCTGCCTGGAAGGACCCCTGTCCCCCTCTGGGATAGCGCACCGCCACGGGACCGGTGCAGCGGCACACTGCCGCCTCCAGCATCCGGTCCAGTTCTGTGAAATTGGAGGGGGAATACACCGTGACCCCAGGAACGCTGTTCAGATAGGCCACGTCGAATACCCCGTGATGGGTCTCTCCATCATCCCCCACTAAGCCGGCCCGGTCCACTGCCAGGACTACATGAAGCCCGTCAATGGCTATATCATGGAGCAGCATATCATAGCTGCGCTGCAAAAATGTGGAGTACACCGCAAACACGGGCACCGCCCCCTGTTTGGCCATCCCAGCCGCCATAGAGGCCGCGCAGCCCTCGGCGATCCCCACATCAAAAAAGCGTTTGGGATAGGCCTCCGCAAAGGCGGTCAGCCCGGTCCCCCCCACCATGGCGGCCGTCAGGGCACAGATACGCCTGTCGTTCCGGGCCAGGCGGACCAGCGTGCGGCCAAACACCCGGGAAAAGTTCTCTCCCCCCGATTTTCTGGGCGCGCCCGTCTCCGGATCGAAGGGAGACACGCCGTGAAATGCGTCAGGATTACGCTCCGCTGGTGCAAAGCCTTTCCCCTTTACAGTTTTGACGTGGAGCAGGACAGGCTCCTTCAGGCTTGCCGCGTACCGAAGCGTCTTGGTCAGTTCCGGCAGATCATGTCCATTCACCGGTCCCAGGTAGGTGAATCCCATATTCTCGAACATACTGCACGGCAGGAGGCTCTGCTTCAGCGCCTTTTTTACGCCATGGGTCATCCGGTAAATCTTCCGGCCCAGCCAGGTGGCTCCCATAAACCGCCGGTACCCCTGCTTGAAGCTGAGGTACTGGGGCTTCAGGCGCTGCTGCGCCAGATGCCGGGCCACCGCGCCCACGTTCCGGTCAATGGACATTCCGTTGTCATTCAGGATAACCAGCAGCTGCTGTCCGCACTGCCCGCCGTTGGACAGCCCCTCATAGGCCAGACCGCCGGTGAGGGCCCCGTCTCCGATGAGGGCGGCCACCTGATAATCCTGGCCCAGGGCGGCCCGTGCCTGGACCATCCCCACTGCCACCGCCACTGAATTGGAGGCATGTCCGGCGATGAAGGCGTCGTGGACGCTCTCTCCGGGCTTGGGGAAGCCGGCGATCCCGCCATACTGGCGCAGTCCGGCCATCTCCTCCCGCCGCCCGGTGAGCATTTTATGGATATAGCACTGGTGCCCCACGTCAAAGACCAGCCGGTCCCGGCTGGTATCGAACACCCGGTGGATGGCCACAGTCAGCTCCACCGCTCCCAGGTTGGAGGCCAGATGCCCCCCTGTCCGGGACACATCCCGGATCAGCTCCTCCCGGAGCTCCCGGCACAGCGCCGCGGCCTCCTGGTCGCTCAGGTCCGCCAGCAGCGGCCCCGTTTTTCCCTTCTGTTCCTGCAAGTGAATCCCTCACATCTCCTCCTGGCCGCGCGCCCTCACCAGATCACAGGCCCGACCAGCCCGATCGCCGTTCCAAGCAGCGCGCCCATCAGCACCTGAGGCAGGGTGTGCCCCAGTTCCTCGTTGAGCTTCTTCCCCTTCAGCTCCTGGGGCAGATCGTCCCAGTGCTCCCGGACATAGTTGATCACCTTCGCCTGCTCCCCTGCGGCCCGGCGCACATTACAGGCGTCATACATCACCACCAAGGCGATGGCCGCCGACAGGGAAAACAGGGGATCCCGCCAGCCGCAGACCTGTCCGATAGAGGCCGACGCGGCACAGATAAAAGCAGAGTGAGAGCTGGGCATATTGCCGCTCCCGATCATCTTCCGCAGATCCAGGTTCCGGTTGGTCACCCAATGCAGCAGCGTTTTCAGCACCTGGGCCGCGAACCAGGCCAGGATCGCCAGGTCCAGTGTCAGATTTCCAGTCAAAAAGCCCGTATGATCCATTGTATCTTACCTCTTTACCAGGGCCGCTTGTCCTTTTCCTCTCCGGCTCAGCTCCTGCGGCCCGCCAGCGCCCGGGCCAGGTACAGGAGAAATTCCGGCCTCTCAAAGCCGGACAGCGCCTGCTCCGCCTGGCCGGTCAGCTCCTCCACCAGGGCCCGGCTGCGCTCCAGTCCCAGGACGGTGACAAAGGTATTCTTTTCATTCGCCTGGTCCGAGCCCACAGACTTGCCCAGCTCCTGGTCCGTACTGGTCACATCCAGAATGTCATCCTGGATCTGGAACGCGCGGCCGATGCACCGGGCATATTCCTTGATGGCCCGGCGCTGTTCCTCCGTCCCGCCGGCGGCAATGCAGCCCAGCTCGGCTGCCGCGGAGATCAGGGCTCCGGTCTTGAGCTGCTGGAGCTGCTCCAGCTCCCCCCGGGTCAGGGCTCTCCCCTCCCCAGCCATGTCCAGGACCTGTCCGCCCACCATGCCCTCCGGTCCCGCTTCCCGGGACAGGCAGGACACAGCCTCCACCACCCGCTCCGCCGGCAGCTCCGCCTGGGTCAGGACCCCGAAGGCCGCTGTGAGCAGCCCATCTCCGGCCAGGATGGCGGTGGCCTCTCCGTACACCTTATGGTTGGTGGGGCGGCCCCGCCGCAGGTCGTCGTCGTCCATGGCGGGCAGATCGTCGTGAATCAGGGAATAGGTATGGATCATCTCCACACCACAGGCAAGGGGCAGCGCCCGGGCCGGATCTCCGCCGCACAGGCGGCAGGTCTCCAGTACCAGAACGGGGCGGATCCGCTTCCCTCCCGCCAGCAGGGAGTACTCCATGGCCTCGGTCAGGTCGGCATACCGTCTCCAGCCCTGACAGACCTGGTGCAGCGCCTCCTCCACCAGCTTCCGGTCCTCCTCCAGTCTCCGTTGGAACACATCCTGCTCCATGTTCAGCGCTCCTCTCCGAAGGGCTGCTCCTCCGGCTGACCGTCCGGTCCCGCCGTCAGCAGGGTCACCTTCTGCTCCGCCTGGTCCAGCAGTGCGGAGCACTGCCGCAGGATCCCGGCCCCCTCCTCAAAGAGGGTCATGGCCTGCTCCAGCGGGGCGTCCCCCCGCTCCAACAGACCCACGATCTCCTCCAAACGCGCCATGGACTGCTCAAAATCCAGCTTTTTCTTCGTGGGCATTGGTCCTTCCTTTCTCCAGACCAGCGACGGTCTGGTACTGAACAGTTTAAATCCTTGGACAAAGTCTGGCCTGCTCAGGTGTTCTTCGTCTTCCGCTCACACACCACACACTCCGCCTGTCCGTCCGACAGCCGCAGGGAAAAGGGCTCCCCGGGGCAGGCGTCCCGGACCGAGGCGATCACGCTCCCGTCCTTCTTTTGGGCGATGGCGTATCCCCGGCCCAGCACCTTCAAGGGGCTGAGGGCGTCCAGTGCGGCGGCCAGCCGGGCAAAGCGCTCCCGCTGGCCGGATACGCTGGCGGACAGGCCGTGTCCCAGGCGGCGGCTCTGATAGTCCAGCAACAGGCGCTTCTCCTGAAAATAGCGCCGCGGATCGGCCATGACCCGGCTCTCCCGCAGGCGCTCCAGCCGCTGGCGCTCCCGCAGGAGCCGCTGACGGGACGCCTGCTCCATGCGCGCCCCCAGCGACGCCAGGGCGGCATAGACCTCGTTCTGGTCGGGCACCGCCAGCTCCGCCGCGTTGGAGGGCGTGGCCGCCCGCAGATCCGCCGTAAAATCAGCGATGGTCACATCGGGCTCATGTCCCACGGCGGAGATCACCGGGATCTGAGAGTCATAGACCGCGCGGGCCACGCACTCCTCGTTAAAGGCCCACAGGTCCTCCATGGAGCCGCCCCCCCGGCCGGTGATGATCAGGTCGGCCGCCTGGTGCAGGTTGGCCCACCGGATGGCGGCGGCGATTTCCTCCGCCGCCCCCTCCCCCTGGACCCGCACCGGAAGGATCCGGATCTGAGCCATGGGCCACCGGGCCCCCAGGATCCGGAGCATATCCCGTACCGCCGCACCGGCAGGCGAGGTCACCAGGGCGATCCGCCCCGGGATCCGCGGCAGGGGGCGCTTATGCGCCCGGTCGAACAGGCCCTCCTGGAGCAGGCGGGCCTTCATCTGCTCAAAGGCCACCGCCAGATCTCCCGCCCCCTCCGGCGTCAGCCGGACGCAGTAGAGCTGATACTGGCCGTCCCGTGGGAACACCGTCACCCGGCCCGCCGCAATGACCTGCATCCCGTTTTGCGGGTGGAAGCGCAGGGAGGCGGCGTCCCCCCGGAACATGACACACCGCAGCGCCCCCTCTCCGTCCTTCAGGGTAAAGTAGTGGTGCCCGGAGGGGTACATTTTATAGTTGGACAGCTCTCCCCGCACCAGCAGGCCGGACAGGACCCGGTCCCGATCCATGAAACCCTTGATATACTGGCCCACCTGGCTGGGGGTGAGGATCGTCTGCTCCTGACGGGGGGCGCTCATCGTCCCGCCTCCCGCTCCAGGGCCCGCCAGGTGAGGATGGCTGTTCCCATGGCGTTGTCTGCGGCATACTGAGGCTGGGCAAAGACCGCGCCGCAGCCCTCCTCCAGCGCGCCCCGCAGGCGGCGGTTGGAGGCCACCCCGCCGGAGCAGAGCACCGGCAGGCCCGGATATGCCTCCTGGGCCGCCCGGGTGGTCCGAAGGATCACATCAGTCACTGTGTCGATGGCGAACCGGGCAATATTGGCCGGCTTCTCGCCGTCCGCCAGCAGCTTCTTCACCTGGTTCTCCATCCCGGACAGGGAGAAGCGCAGCCCGTCCCGCTTGACCCGGTATTTCATGGGGGCGTCCGCCTCCCCGCTGAGCGCGTCCAGCGACTTTCCCGCCGGGAACTGGAGCCCCAGCAGCACGCCGGTGCGGTCGATCAGCTGTCCGGCGGAGATGTCTGTCGTCCCACCCAGGATCTCCGCCCGGACGGCCACGCCGTCCTCCTCCGGCTCCGCCCGCAGCAGCTCCGTGGTGCCGCCGGACAGGTGCCAAGCCAGGAAAGGGCGGTCCAGCAGGTCCATCCGTCCGGCGGACCAGGCCGCCGCGGCCAGATGCCCCTGCTGGTGAGAAAAGGCATAAAATGGGACGCCCAGCACATGGGCAAGGCTCTGCCCCTGGGAAGCTCCAGCCAGGAAGCATGGCATATAGGAGCCCTCCACCGCCCGCGGGCGGGTGCTTGCCCCCACCGCGCCCAGCGCCTCCAGGGAGGTCTCCTCCGCCAGGGCGCCCAGCAGCCCGGGCAGGCGCTGCACATGCTGGAACAGGGCGTCGCTCTGCCGCAGGCCCAGCTCGCCGGGGCGGACGTCCAGGATCCGGCCCCGGTTGACGCCTCCCTCCCCGTCAAACACGGCGCAGGAGGTGGTGTAGTTGCTGGTGTCCAGTCCCAAGACCCGCACGGTCACTCCTCCGGCGCAGTCTCAGTCCCGGCCGCCGCCTTCTCCGGCTTGGCCGGCGTGTCCTGAAACTCCGCCCGGACAAAGGACCCCAGGATCCCGTTGACAAAGGCCGCCACCTCCTGGGGCTCATACTGCTTGGTCAGCTCCACCGCCGCGTTGATGGCGGCCGCGTTGGGGATGTCCGGCATATACAGGATCTCATACATAGCCGTCCGCATGATGGCCGCCGCCATGCGGGGGATCCGCTCAAAGGACCAGCCCACCGCATAACGGCTGATGTAGTCATCCAGCTCCGGACCGTGGGCAAAGGCGCCCCGGACCAGGTTTTTGATATAGGTCTCCTGCTTCTCATTGGGATACTGGGCGTAGATCGGCATCTCCTGGGCCAGCTCGCCAAAGCGTTCCCGGTTCAGTTCGCTTTTCAGCACCTCGTCCGCGCTCTGTGTCCCGAATCCCAGGGAAAATATCAGATGTACCGCAATCTCGCGGGCATTGTCTCTTGTCATGTCTGTCTCCTCCGTTAACTGGCCCCATTCTGGCGATAAGATCGTGATTCTATTATATACATCCTTATGCAAAAAGGAAACCCCCAAAATTCACAAACTGCGAATTTTCAGGGGTTCCCTCTGGGGTTTATTCAGTTTTCTCCCAGTCACGCATAAAATCTGTGGCCGCCGATCACGGCGATACAGGTGCGGTTCCGGGCCGCCCAACTGTTGGGGGCAGAGTCAAAATAGAGGGCGTTCTTGGTCTTTTCCACCACAGCACCGTCCAGCACCAGCTTAGCCGCGGCCACGCTGGAAGCGTTTGGGGTGCATCCAGCCAGCTTACCGGAGCGGTAGGTGGTGAACTGGTTCTTCTGAGCCAGCACGCCCTCCACTGTGTTGGGGAAAATAGGGCTCTTCACACGGTTCATAATCACATTGCCCACCGCAATCTTGCCGTCCAGGGGCTGATTCCCGCTCTCCGCATAGATCACGCGGGAGAGCCAGAACAGGTCCTTCTCATTGTAGAATTGGTTTCCCGGGGTCAGCCCACCGCTTCCGCGGGTAACTGCCACAGTGCCGGTGGCCCCATTCCAGTTCAGATCCGCGTCAAAGGCCTCTGTCAAAACGGACAGGGGGACCGTCACCCGGTTCCCGGTCAGCCCAACGCCCTCCGGAACATACAGATAGCGGCCATTGGCCACCACATACTGCTGTCCCACTACAGCGGTCAGTGTCAGCTTTCCGCTGGTCACGGTCACCGTACGGCTCCCGGCGTCCCAGGCCGCCGACGCGGTGGGATCCAGTTCCTTAGCCATGGGGACCAAAGCCACATAAGTCGTTCCGTTGCGCTGTGTCTTACCTACTTCGGTGGATACCGGCTCGCCGTCCACGGTCAGGGTCCGGTCCAGATTCTCAACCAGAGTCAGGACACTTCCCCCCGCCACCGCAGGCACCGGCTCCGCCCGATCCGCTTCCTGATCTTGTTCCGCGTCCACCTGACGGACAGCCGCCTCAGCGGCCGTCCCGTCGGACTCAGACACAAGAGCGGCAGAGCTCTGCTCCACACCAGCTCCCATCAGGAGAAGCAAGGCAAAGGCGCTCAGCGTCAGCGAAAACAGCTTTCGTGTCATTGTCTTCACTCCTATGGTTACAAAATTATGTCAACAAAAATGACATCAAAAGCAACTGTTTGTTACTTTTGTTACCACATTGTAACCAATTTACCTGTTTGAAACAAGGGTAAAATTCACTATACTTTCCCCGAAAATTTTGTGTATTTTTTCTGACATAGCAGAAAAACCGCTATTTTCTACTCAATTTTTCATATTTCAATCAAAAATCTTCCTCACAAAGTGTACAAAGCGTCACCCGCCATTGCCTGCCTCTCCCTAGTCATCCTGCTCCGCCGTGCCTCCCTCCCCCTACCAGAGGTCAGAGAAAATTTTGCTTGCTTTTTCTTCCCATCTATGTTATAGTAGTCAAGCAATCAAGTTGCAGGTGTAGTTCAATGGTAGAATGTCAGCTTCCCAAGCTGAACACGGGGGTTCGATTCCCCTCACCTGCTCCACAAAAAAGGACACGACATACGTCGTGTCCTTTTTTGTGGACTCCGCGTGCCTTCGGCCCGCTTCGCCCTTCGGCATTGAAATGCTCGGGATGGCAAAGCCATCCCTGCGCCGAGGTTTTGCCTGCGGCAAAACACTCGTGCGGCGCAAAAGCACCACGGCCCAGAAGGGCCGTTGGGTGATCTTCAAGATAGCCGATTGAAAATTTGAAATATCTATATTGTAGCATCTTGTCACGCCGGAGCAAAGTCCGCTTTGTTCCGGCGTTATTTTGTGCCTGCGGCACAAAATAACGCCATCTGCCCGCCCCCTTGCTCCTCCTTTCCAGATCACGCCCGCTGTGCTGAGTCGCAGTCTTGTGTTTCCGCTTTATGGCGGTTTTTTGATTGCAAGAAAATATCGATTTTAACCGTCTTTTAACACGAAAAACCAACTTGTGCGGCCAGGCAGCCCCCATCTTCAAAAGCCCTTCATTTCCGTTCCCGCCTGCTTCGTTTTTTCTTTTTTGGTTCTGGCGGAGGGGAGAAGGTCTGAATGAAGTCCTGCCGGATCTGTGTCACATCCTGAGAAAGAAAAGCGGCGACACGCTCCTGTTCGGAAGTCTGTTCCGGGAAAAAGGATGCAAATTTCTGTGCCAGCTGCTCCTCTTTTCCATACAGTTCAAGCGGGCCTTCGTATCCCATCAATTCTTTCAGCACAGAAGTGAACTCCTGGTAGCGGTTCTCTCGAATCTCCAGATCAACTTTCGCTTTGGCAGTCATACCGTTGAGGTAAAGCACATTCAAGGAAGTGTCGTTCCCTGGCCGATGCATTGTGACCCATAAAGCCAGCTTTTTTGAGAGCAGCTTTCCGCCAATCAGCATCCAGTTCTGGCTTCGGTAAATTTCCAGATACTGTTTCATGGCCTCATCTTCAAACTTGATTGGCTCAAAGTGTTCTCCATCCAACAGCTGCTCCAACTGTTTTTTGCTGAGGATCCGATTCAGCACTGGTATATTTCGGTAAGGCGCACATACATAGTGTCTCATTTTTTGAAACAGAGCCACAACCAGAACCGCTGTGCCAAGTAAAAACAGGAAAAGCTCTCCGTCCATTTCGATTTTTCCGGTTGCTGTTACCCAAATACCGCGCAGAACCAGCACGACGCCAAAGCCCCACAGCCCGAAAACCAGCAGCTTTTTCAGCGGATGAAAATGAATCCACTCGATGATCCGCACCTGCTGTCTGCCGCTCATTGATTCATCACACAAAAGCCGGCGGGCGGTCCACTGATTCAAAAGTTGTGGAATCCATGCGATTCCAAACAGGAAAGCTGCAATACCGGCATAAAGGGCAATCCCGATCCAGCCAATATCCAGATAAGACTCCAAAAGCAGTAAAAGGATAATTGGCAGGATCATGGTGAGAAAAAGTGGTAAAAATGATTTTTTGCGTCCCTTCTGGAGATTCAGGTCATTTAGAGCAGAAGTGATACAAAAGGCAAAAATCATCACAGCCGACATCCCGCCAGATACCCAATTTTTCAGGTCGCCAAAACGCATGACATGTTCGACTCTGTGCATACTCGGAAAATTCCCGGTAATACCCGCATAGAGGCAAAATCCCAAATAAGCCAGAGCCAAAAGCGCCCCGATCAGCTTCAAAATTGTTTTTCCTGAAAGGTTTCGTTTCTCCATCCGTTCTGTTCTCCTAGCAAATCATGGCTTCTGCGCATGAGGAACGCAAGCCCGCTCATTCTCCGCGGCGCTGGCGGATGACAAAGTAGAGCAAACAGCAAAACGCAGCCAAAGAAGCACCCATACAGGGGAAATAAATCTCACCGGACAGCTCGCCAACGGCCGGGTGACTCAGGACACACAGGGTCACGCAAACTGCGAAAACCAGGCCGCTCAGCAGGATATAGCGTGGATTTCGGTTTTCCGTTGGCTCCAGCGCATTCTCCCAGGTTTTTCTGCGCTCCAACTCCCGCAGCAGCCATTCCTCGTCCGGGCTTCCCTTGATCAGGAGATAAGTATGGCGGGTCACGCGCTGATTGGGCCGGCGCACCTGACAGCGGACAGCGTAATGACTGCGGTTTTCCTTGATGTTCAGTACCTTCCCGATCTCATCCGCTCGATTGGAAAGAAAAGGCCGGCTGCCCTGCTTCCGCAAAAACGCCTGGGTCTCCATCGCTCCTATGGCAAAGCCAAGGAAACCCTCCCCATGATTGGACAGGCCGCGAGCATCCATGACCCACAAGCGGTCATCTTCTGTGAGAAAAAAGATGGTGGCATCCTGAATAGAACGCCGGCTCATGAGGATGGCCAGCCCGATCCCAAGCCCGCTGACAGCAAGCAGCAAAAGCAGGGAAAATCCTTTTTGTTCGATCCCCATAGACAGTGAAAGGAAGGTCCCGCCAAAGAGCAGAAGGGTCATCAGCAAAACGATCCCTAAAATGCCGCCGACCGTCCGGTACCCATATTGGCTTCTCTTCCCGGTCTCTGGGGACATCCACACCTTTTTAAACTCCATGGACCCCGACCGCCTCACTTCCAAAATGTCTACTTTTCCGGTGCATGGATGTCCAGCAGGATCACGCCAAAGGGGCTCTCCCGATGGCAGACGTCCAGCGGCTCGCCATTCATGGCCATCTCGAAGATCTTTTCCGGGACGACAAGCTCTGTTTCGCTTCCGTTGTCCAGCACAACGGTCAATTTGTAATCATCGTCCTCCACATCCGGGTCATCCGCATGGCTGTCCACAATGACGGCCGGATAGTGATGGGCGGGACCGCTGAGAGCCGCATTGGCGCAGTAATGCAGGCCGGAGGCAATGGTGATCCCCACCAGGCCCATAAAAAGTCCTGCCCCCAGCCGCATACGCTTGGGCGTGCGCAGGATCAGCATTACCGTCAGAACGGTGCCGATAACCAGGACACGCACCAGCCAGCCAAAGCCCAGATTGGCCTCCTGAAGGACAAAACCGTCCCAGATATGATTGACCTGCCAAATGTAAATCAGGCCGATCAACAAGGCAGGGATCAAGGGAACCTTGATGTGCATGGCATTCCACTCCGGGGTGGCGTTTGGAGGCCGGTCTCCGAAAAGCAGCACCGGTGCAAACACCAGACAGAACACCACAAAGGGAATGGGGGCCAGGGCGCCGATCTTCATGACAGTGGTGAACTTTGCGCCCAAAAGATACAGCGGAATGGGGGCGATGACACCGGCGGCAAACAGCAGCATGACCACCCACAGCCCCACCCGAATGCCCTTGATATGGTCGTGCCAGTGGGTGCGGTACTCCTCCCGCCATTGGACAGTGCTCTCCTGCTGCTCCTCCTGCTTGGCCTGCTTTTCCATGGTGGGGGTCAGGGACATGACAAGGCCGGTGCTCTCCAGCCACTCCGCAAACCGGGGGATGCCCCGCATATTGGTCTCGATGGAGGCCAGCTTTTTCCCATCCTGATTCAGCAGATGGATGGAGCGGTTGGCAGTCAGCCGCACGGAAGCTACCTGCCCAGGCGCAAGTTCCCGTTTCCTGCCCCAGCTGCTGATGTACAACATGGAGTTGTCCCGAAACACAAACAAAGCGCGGTTGCGTCCGGCCAGCAGCATCCACGCCCCCAGCAGGAACAGCAGCACGCCGGGAACCGCCACGAAGGCGGTAACACCCGCCTCAAAGGGCGGCGTTCCGGCCACGATGATCCCCATGAGGGTCAGGACGAATCCAAGTGCCCATACAATTACGCCGAGAACCGTGACCACCATCCGCTCCCGCACGATCACCAACGGCGGTCGTATTTCCTCCGGTTCAGCGTGGCGGCACAGCAGCAGTGCCAGGCCGAATCCGAGCAGATATAGAAGCATCACCACCCCGGTCCATACACCGACCATATCCAGCGGTTCCGTTCCGTCCGAAATAAAAATCAGCGGAAGCAGGAACAGGGCGAAGGCAATGGTGATACCGCCGGAGATCATACAGGGCCACTTGCTTCCCGGGGCAGGCAGGTCATGGGCCGGTTCCAGCGGTTTCCGGGTTGCGCTGTATTCCCTCTGGATGGGCTCCAGATCCGGTGCCTGCTCCAGGACCTTGCCGCAGTGAGGACATTGGGGGACATATTCCATCTCAGTGGAAAGCGCTTTTTTTACCATGGGCAGCGGCTGGCCGCAGGATGGACAGACCCAAGATTTCTGAAAGACCTGTTTTCGGATCTGCTTCAGAATGACGAGAGATCCAGCGGGAATCAGAAGGAGCAACGGGAACAGCCAAGGAGCGTTGGTGGTGATCACCCCAATCATCACAGCAGTGAGGCACACAGCCGACAGGATCAGAAAGCGGCTTCCCATCCGGGCGGCCTGCTTCGATGCGGCAAGATAGGTTTCATTTCCCTGCTTCATTCCGGCGTGCTGGAGGTCCAACAGAAAGGCCTCCAGCAACTCATAGAGGTCATCCGGATCGTCTACGTCCCCGCTGGTGAACTGGTCGTACAGCTCCCCATTTACATACAGCTTTACGCCCTCCCGGTCCACCTCCACCTTACTGTGGAGCCGGGTCATGGTCAGGCGGTCTCCTGAAAAGTCCAGCCCATACTGGGGGTACTGTGCCTTCAGGCGGTCATACAGGTTTTTAAGGTCTGATCTCTGGTACATAGGCATACTCCTTCAAGAAAATGAACAGAATATTTCTTCCGGTTCAAGCATACAAAAAGCAGAGCACAGCGGCCGAAAAGAACACCAGAGCGAGCACCTCGATTCGAGGATCCCGACACCGGAATACTTCCCGCCCGTAGGTTTCATTGCGGAACACCCAGATCTCTTTCCCGATCTGTTTTCTCCCAAACGGCGCAAACAGGCAGCCGTGGGCGGTGTAGTACTGTTTCCCACTGATTTTTACCAGATAGGCACGCTTCTTGACGGCATAGCCGCCCACAGAATAGCCGCCGCGCTGCTCCGCAATGCCGGTGATCTTCCCCTTGCAGCGCTCACCAGTCAAGACGACACGGTATTTCAGATAGAGCGGAAACAGGGCCGCAGCCGTGCACAAGAGTCCTAAAAGAATCATAAAATGAAGCCCCCTGTCTGTTTCACTCTCAATCGGCAATGACTCAATGGCTCTATTTTCACAGGTCTGTCCGCTCCGGCTGAGACTTTTTGCGAAATAGCCGGACTGTTTGACCAATGAGGAACGGGACCACCCCAAGCACACCGAGCAGAGTATAGATAGGAAACGCGACGATCCCGATCAGGAGTTTCCGTCCCGCATGGATCTTCCACCGGTCTGCAATATACTGATAGAGCATCAGCCCCGTGGGGACCCCGCCCAGAAGCAGCCCCACACCGATGATGTTGTTCCCAGGCTCTGCCGGTTCCGGGACTGGCAGACCACGTTCTTCAAAGAACGCAAGATAGGCCGGGTCATCCTGTTCCCTGGCCTGGGTCACTGTAACAAAATACCCCAGCAGGCAGCCAAACAGCAGACATCCCGCAACCAGGATCAGACGCTTCCACCCTTTCTCCATCCCATTGACACCTCTTTCAGCGGTATAACGCGATTATAACATCCGCAAGGGCTTTCGTCACCTGTTTTCTGAACTGCGGCAGCCGTTCAGACCTGCAAGGCACAGAAAAAATCTCGATCGGTCTGGCCGGAGCGCAACTTTCTCTTTCAAAGGAATCGGATGATGTGATATAATAGGACATTAGGTTTTCTCTGTTCAGAAATTTACAGCCAGAGGTCTTGCTATGGAAGGAAAGCTGGGACAGTCCCCGACTGTTCTGTTCAAATATAAAAAATTGATTTTGGCCGAAGAAAAAACTGCATCCGCCGGTGGATGCGGTCCCTCCTTGCGGCCTTTTTTGCGCCCTGCGCTGTTCTGCCCATGCGGCAGTGCGGCACAGGGCGTTTTTGTTGTTCAGGCCATGATTCCAAACCATTTGTTAAGGTGATGAAATGAAAAAAATTCCTGATTATAAAACCGCTAAATGGGATAAGCGGAAAGACGTTATCCTCAAGGAAATACACTATGATTATGAAGAACTTGAATCCCTGAACAAGGATTATTTGAATGGGAAAGTCAATGAAGTAAAATACCATTTGTTGCTTTCATTATGCTTCTCAAGGATTGCTGAAAATGAATTCATACAAGGCAAGTATCGGGAATGTCATGTATGTGTATCAAAACAAATTGACGAATTTGCACTTGCTGTTCAACTGTTACAGGAAGGAAAAGATGCACCGACAGCTACAAAAAGGCATATTGAAAGCCACCTTAAATCAATATACTATGGCTGTTCAGCACTTTTTGTTTCCAACTATGATGTGATTCCTAAAGTGACCAGCCCTGATTCAAATCTTGTTCAAATGCTGTTACATAAAACAGTTAAGCAAGCGGTTGATGATCCGATTGACGAAATGATAAACGCAATCAGTCTGAAAAATTCCGAACAATTTGAAACCGCATTGATAAAAAGAATCAAAGAAATCAGGCGATTTGATATAGATCATTTTCTTTGCATGGATATTTGGTCAATGGGACTGATCAAGGAAGCTAAAAAGAATGGGCTGCATTTTCATTCTGATTATATAGAGGTTGATTGTAAGGATCGTTAATACCCTTTATGATTCAGTAGTTTTCCATTGATCGCAACACAGAACAGGACGAAAAGGGAGAGAAATCAATGAGCGACACCTATCATTTTCAAGTAAACTTAGGCGGGATGCTGGACGTGCTGTCCAACCACCTGTATAAAAGCCCGGATGTGTTCCTCCGGGAGCTGCTGCAAAACGGCGTGGACGCCATCACCCTGCGGCAGAAGTCACAGCCGGATTGGAACGGAGGGAAAATTACCATCACGGTGGAGCCGGGCCGCCGCCTGATCTTCCGGGACAACGGCGCGGGGCTGAGCGAGGAGGGCATCCACCGCTTTCTGGCGGTGATCGGCCAGTCCTCCAAGACGGAGCTGGTCAATGGCAAAATTCCCGAGGACTACATCGGCCGGTTCGGCATCGGCCTGCTCTCCTGCTTCATGGTGTCGGACTCCATCGTGGTCCACACCCGGCCGGCGGAGGGCGGCGGAGCCCATGTGTGGACAGGTCTGCCCGACGGTACTTATACTCTGGAGCCGCTGGAGGAGTGCCCGGTGGGCACGTCGGTGATCCTGACCGCCAAGCCCGGTATGGAGCACTACTTCCAGCCCCGGAAGGTGACCGAACTGGTGCGCTACTACGGGCTGGCCCTGCCTGTCCCCGTCTACCTGTCCGGCAACCCGGAGCGGCTCAACAGCATCCCCGCCGACTTTACCGGCATCAGCCGCAGCCAGCTGCTCTCCTTTGGCGAGTGGCTCTTTGAGGAGGAGTTTCTGGAGGCCATCCCCATTCAGACGCCCCACATCAGCGGCGTGGCCTATGTCCTCCCCTACCGCACCGCCCCCTCTGCCAAGGGCAGGCACCGCATCTACCTCAAGCAGATGCTTTTGACCGAGCGGGGGGATACCCTGCTGCCGCCCTGGGCCTTCTTTTTGCAGTGCTTCCTCAACACCCGGGGCCTGCGGCCCACCGCCTCCCGGGAGGATTTTTATGAGGATCAGGCGCTGTCCTCCGCACGGGAGGAATTTGCCGCCGCGGTGCGCCGCCACCTGGCCCAGCTGGCGGAGGAGGACCCGGACCGGCTGAAAGGCATCGTGTCCGTCCATGCGGAGGCCATCAAGGCCATGGCGGCCTGGGACGATGAACTGTTCCGGCTGTTCATCGACTATCTCAGCTTCGAGACCAGCGAGGGGCTGATGACCGGAGCGGCCCTGAAGCGGGCGGGCGAAGCCGTCTGGGTCCACAGCGTCCCCAAGTTCAAGCAGCTCAAGCCCATCTTCATGGCCCAGGGGCGGCTGCTCATCTGCACCGGCTACGCCAGCGACCAGGAGCTGATCCAGGCCATGGCGGAGCGCTTCGGCCTGCCCTTCCAGCCCCTCCACGAGGACGATATGTTCGACACCCTGGAGGATGTCACCGCCGCCGAGCGTCAGCGGGGAGAACGGCTGCTCCGGGCGGCGGATGAGGCCCTTCTCCCCTTCGAGTGTCAGGCCAAGCTCCGCCGCTTCCTGCCCGCCGACCTGCCGGTGCTGTACGCCATGAGCGACGAGGTGCAGTTCCTGCGCCAGCTCCAGTCTGCCCAGGAGCAGAGCGGCGGCATCTTCTCCGACGCCCTGGCTTCCATGCTCTCCGGCGTGGAGGAGCGGCCCCTGGCCACCCTCTATCTCAATCTGAACAGCCCCATCGTCCGCCGGCTGGTCACAACGGCCGATACGGAATTGCTCGCCAGCATGGCGCGGGTGCTGTATGTGCAGGCCCTGCTGGCCGGGGGCCACCCCCTCCGGGGCGGCGAGCTCAAGACCATGAACCTGGCCCTGCTGGCCCTGCTGGAGCATACGGCGGGAGTTTGAGAGGCAGGAACAGAAGACATATAGATCGTGTGATGGAGAATGAAAAACTTGTTTTCCGGATGGCAGGAAAATACGGAAGTAGGAAGCAAGGAAAGCAGTTGGCGTTTTGACTGTCTAAAACAGGCCGAATATTGGACGGATACGCACTTTTGGGCTTTTGAATATGGCAGAGAAACAAAGTCGCAAAGAGAACACCAGATATTGGGGTTCTGTTGCCACAACATGAGTGATGAACAAATTGCTCCCATTTTGGAGTGTATGGCTGAATTTCAATGCCCGCTACACATTCGGGAAGAAAAGAATCTTGGAAATAGTGAGGAGTAACATTAGGTCAACAGATCAGAGGATGACGGTGAAAAGATGAGGACGAAAGAAGGCTTCTATTATTATAGGAGAAAACTCTACTATGGCGTTTATGACGAGGACCAGACTGCTGGGAGTGGGTATGTCCGGCCTGAGGATCTGACGCCGGAGCTGGCAGAGCATTTCAGCGGGCGCGACAGGGCTGTTTTCCGGTTCTGGGAAAACCACAGCTTGCTTGAACCGGAATATGCGGATCTACAGGCGATGCTTTCCAAAATGAGCCTGTTTATGGATCTGAACGCCGAGCAGGAGGTCGATTTTTCCCCTGCCGAAAAAAGGCTCCGGATGAAGCTCCCAAGGGAATTCAAGCTGATTTATACCGCGCTCTATGACCAGGCAGAATATTTTTCAAGCGCGGAGCGCTTTTTGACCCTGGACGAGCTCTATGTAGAGGAAGGAAAGCTCATTTTCTTTCAAAAGAAACGGACCGCCATTGCCGGTTACGACATCGCAAGCGGCCGTTTGTCTCAGTACTATAAAAAGGAATGGAGCATCGAAAAAGGCGATGTCAGCTTTTATCAATTTTGCGTTGGACGGATGATCACGATCGCGCTGGAAGCTAAACCGGAAGTAAAAAAGGGAAGATGCAAGGGCGAGTTCGTGACAGCGCTTAACATCGCGAAGGAACTGGAAGCATTTTGCAATGATAAATACCATCTCTTGTCAGAGTTTGAGGTGTACGGCATCGCGGTGATGTACTCAGAGGACAAGCTGATTGCATGGATTCGGAGCAACGGCTTTTATGGGGATGTCCTTGCGGGCGCGCTGGACAAGAGGCATCTGGAAGAATTCAGGGAACACCTGGGGAACATCGTGTGGCACTGAAAAAGGCTCGCCTATGCACTTCCACCTTCGGCCTGAGGGAGATGGATCGTCTGCTGTTTCAGGTGGGAATGACGAATTAGAATTTGGAGGGAGAAATATGCAGACGATTATTGTGTTGTTAAATCCAGGAATGCTTGAAAATGCTGATTTGGATTTGAGATATCGCATACCAGACCGTATCGAAGAGGTATCAAATTCCTTGATACAAAGCAATGGATATGATTATATAGACACAGAGGACGGAGAACCTGGACCATTGATGGGTATTTGGTTGGAAACTGAAAATGCACATAAAAATTGGCATATAGTGAGGGATTTGTTTCAAAGGGAAAAATTTATAGGAAATGATTTATCTTTGTCGGCTCAGATATATATTTCCGAAAAAGATACTGACGATTTAGAAAACTGTGTGCTTGTTTTTCCTGAATAAAAATTCCAGTTTGTCGAGCAGATCCCCTCGTCACCCCAACAGACAGCAGAGGTCCGGCCAACGGCAATTCTATGTGCGAAATCCCAGACCGGGAGCGGTGCCGGGCGGTCATCTCCGGTATGGACTTTGACGCCCAGGCCGAGCGGAGCAAATACCGGGAGGACCTGTGTGTCCCGCCTATGACCCCATAATTCGGGGGGCGGAGCGCCGGAGCCGCCAAAACTGCACTTCCGTCCCCGGCCTGAGGGGGCGGATCGTCTGTTGTTTCGGATGGAAAAAGACAAAACAGATCAAGAGGTGTAGTCAAAATGAAAAAATTTTATAAAGAGTTACTCGAAGAACTGATAAGCAGTGGAGAACTAAGCCCAGTGAGCCGGGAAAAAGTGTGGGAACGCTTTGAGCGCCTATATGGAAAGGAGACCGGAAAGAGAAAAAGGCTGGAATTGGAGTTGAATTCCTTAAAAAAGACACAGGAAAGCTGGAATGCATACACTCCGGTCTCCAAAGAGCTGCTCAAACAGACAGAAGATGTGCTGGACGCTTTTTTGCATGAGAAGCGGGAAGAAATCGAAAAGCAGACCAATAAATTTCATGAAACCTTCCATGCAGAACAATCGGAAGATGAAAATATTTATTTATGCTATTTGAAACAGTCGGTCAGATACCTGGAGATTTTGCTGGATGATGCATCGTTAGAAGAAGATGTAGGCGTCCCCTCAGAAAATGGAGAATTAGAAGTTGATGAATATGATACTTCTTATTGTGCAAGTTTGATGTGGAAGTATCAGGACATGGAAGCAGACGAGATAACCAGAAAAAGACGGCAGGCAGAGTTTTGGGTCTGGTACATAAAAGAAGCTGCCAGATTATGCGATGATCCCATAAAAGAACGCATCAAAGTCAAATCTTTTATACCGGATACCCCCATATTAGAAATCAAAAACGCACAAGATTTTGTGCGGGCAATCAATTCCGAACTTGACTATATAAAGCATGAGAAAATGAATGATAAAATCATTTTGAGGATTTATACCCGTAAACATAAAAAGGGATTAACATGTCCCGAATGCGGGAGACATTCAGAGCATATTAAGATAAGTTCGGAAGCAGTCAGTAAACTTGGTAAATTTAAAGAATGGGCAGTCGAGCTTAGAACTGAAATTCATCTTTACTACTGTGATAATCAGGATTGCCCTGAAAAAAGTTTTCCTGATCGAACCGAAGTAGGGCTCAACGAGGAAAAAGCCAACTTTTTATATATCACAAAGCAAAAGGAGAATGAGAAAATCATCCATGACCTTTTTGGCCTGTCATAGCTGAAAATCTGGTCCAGGATACCAGTCAAACAACAGAGAAATGAGGGATCAGGGTGGTCAAAAAAGCCTATCAAAAACTATGTTTCTATCCCTTGGTGCGGATTGCGGTGTTTGGAGTCCTGTTGAGCGCCCTTTTGTACCATTTCCATGGTTTCCTGAGCGCCGGAGACGAGCTGGTGGCGCGTGTTTTGGGGTGGCTCTGCCTGGGATGCGGCGCTCTGCACGGGTCTCTGCTTACAGTAGGCGTGACCCGCTATGTCATTCAGGTCCAGCGGGCAAGCCGCTGTCTGTGCAGCCTTCCGGGTTATGTGCGGGAGCGCCTGAACCAGGATCTGCAAACCGGGGACCGGCTGGATGACCTGTATTTTACCAGCGACTTCCTTCTGGTCTATCAGCTCCAGGTCCGAAGCAAGCAGGGCTTTGCCTGTATCCCCTACCCGGAGATCGGGGGCGTCAGGATCGGCCAAAACGGCAGGGCAAAAAATCAGCTGGACATTTTTAGCCCGGAGGGGACCGTCTTACATACCGTGGTCTGTTCTCTTGAGCCGAGCCAATCCCTGGCGGAAGAGATCGAACTGAAGATTTTGTCTCTAAAGTCCAGAATGCAGGCGGTCAAAAATACCGCGGAGGAGCAAGCCCAGAGGGACCAAGCCGTCAAGCAGGCGCTGAAAAAGACCCTGAGCGGCCTTCCCACCTTCTTTTGCAGCCTTGCCGCAGCCCTGGGGTTCCTGGCCGCCATGGGCGTGGCGGAGCATTACCAGGAGAAGGCGGAGCTGCTGGAATCGCTCCAATTCCCGGCGGATGCCTATGGCGCGCTCCTGTTCTGGCCCAATCTCCTGTTCTATGTGGTGATGTATGGAGGCATTCTGGTGATGCTCATTGGCGGTGCCCTGCTGGTCCGGAATCTGCTCCGCTCCAAGGATGACTCATACGCTGAACGAATCTCCAAGATCAGGATTTTACTCTTTATCGGAGGTGCGGTCCTGTTCATTCTCTTTATGGGCAGCGTGTATACAGCTGATGTGCAGACCTGGGAAAATATAACGCGGGGTTTCCATCTGCTGTTCTGAGGCCCATCGTTTTCCGGCTGCCTTTGGCAGACAGGGGCGCCGCGTCAAGGGACAAGCCGGAATAGACAACCAAAGATTTCTTTCAAGACGATAGGAATGATATGAAAAAGCGAACGATCAACATTTTTCCCATCCTTCTGGTCTTTCTGCTCCTGTTGGTTGGCTGCCGGGACAGCGGACAGGAGTCCCGGGCCGAATGGGACCAGGAAGCCGGTATCCTGACCGTGGACAGCGTGCGCTACCGAAAGGACGAGACGCTGGTGTCCATTGGAGATGGGCTCCAGCGATGGAGATATGAGCAGTTTGTCACAGAGCAGATCGCCAGCGCCGGGGAGCGCGGCGGCCAGGAGACCTATCTGGTCTTCGCCAACGGGACGGAGCGGCGGCTTCTCTATGGGTGTGGGGACGGCTTTTCCTTTGGCCCGCTGTCCTATGAGGTCTGGTTCCAGGAGGATCTGCTGGACGAGCTGTCCGGCCCCCTGACGGAGGAAAAGGTCTCCTGCGGGGCCCTCACGGACGCGCAGCTCACCCAGCTGCTGGCTCTGTATGAGAGTACGGAGCAGGAAGACTCCCTCTCCTATGAGGACGCCCAGGCGGAGGCCCGGGTGCTGGAACTGGAAAGCCACCGGCTGTGGCGCTGGCTGGAACTGCCCCACCGGGAGATCCCAGGGCTGACCGCCCATATCGGCCTCTATTTCAGCGCCCGGACGGGAGCGCCTTACCTGAGATGCCTGGACGGAGCGCTCCGGCCCTGTCCCGCGGAGCTGACTGACGCCCTGCACCTCTCCCCCTCCCTGCCCCGGATCCTCTCGGTGACGGAGGATGACCCCCGGCTCAGTCCTCTGCTGGATATGCTGTACCCCATGTCTCAGACGGATGGGCTCTCCTGGGATGAATTCCAGCGCGCTTTTGCAGCAGACCAGTCTCCGGAAGCGCTGGAGTTTCGCATTGATATCTACCGTCCGGAGGAGGACAGCTGGCCTGTCCAAGTTCTGCGCGGCTGTTACCACCCCCAGACCGGGACCCCCTATCTGCTGTTTCAGGACGGACAGCTGCGCCCGGTCCCGCAAAATGCCGCGGACAGCCTGGGGCTTTCAAAATAACTGCTTCCAATAGGAGATGAATGTGATGAAGAAAACAAACCCGCAGATACGGAAGGTCGGGGCAACGGGACCAGACCAAAAGACCGCCTTTGTTAACGAGGCGGCAAATGATGCCGATCTCCAGCGGATGATCGACCGGTTTCGAGCCGGTGACTGGCCGTTTTTACTGCTTGAAACAGAGCAATGCAGGATTAGCGTTCGCACCTTGGATGCACCGGAAGGAAACTGCACGGTCACGATCATTTTGAAGCTCCATGGGCAGTGGAAGGCACTGACAAAAGCATTCCCCACAGAGCTGGGCGTGTCTATGTTTCTCGCCTGCTATCAGCAAGGGTGTCTGTACGAGGATTTTAATGGGTGGTATGATGCGACCGCTCATTTTCAAAACAGCGTTCAGGATGTGCGGAAAAGCGTGGAGGAGGCCCCGTCCGCCGTTCGTCCCAGCAGCCAAACAAATCGGGAAACGACGGATATGAAGAAAACAAATCTGCTCTATGTCTTGGCCTGGTACGTCCCTCCCATCCTGCTGATCCCAGCGCTGTTTGCGTTCACCGTCCACGCGGATGTAAGCGACAGAGCCGCCAGCTTCCTGTGTCTGCTGATCGTACTGCTGATTATAAATGTTCCCCTCTGTGTGCCCATTCTGATGAAAAAGAGGATGGAGAAGCGGGCGGCGGTGTTAGAGAAGGACTTTCCCAACATCAACTACAAATTTACATCCCACAACTGTGTGTTCTATCTGGATACCGAGGGCGGCCACATCGGCGTGGTGTGGAAGAACAACCCCTCCCGGCTACAAATGGTGGATCCAGCGCAGATCACCGACATCCGCACCAACGACGGCCAGCAGCTGCGGGGCACCGCTCTGGTGAGCTGCCAGTTCCGGCTGGACGGCAAAAAGGTGAAGATCTATACCCTGCGTCTCTCAGGAGGGCAGCTGTCCATGAAGCACCCCCGGGTGATGGAGGCCATCGCCAAGGCGGACCAGCTGGGCGAGGCCCTGCGGGCCGTGCAGGCCCAGAGGGCGCGGAGAGGGGCGTAAGGGATGCTGTACGACCTTTTGGAGTTTTTGCTTGGGCCTCTTTTGACAAAGCAGGAACAGAAAATGCCCAAATGCAGGACCTGTAAGAAGAGGATGGAGCAGATGGGACCGCCCCAGCTGTTCCTGCTGCCGGTTTACAGCGACGGGCGGTACTCCGCCAGCGCAGACTATTTCAAGGAAAACTGCGTCCCTATCCAGCGGGAGGAGGAGATCCCCACCGCCCGCCGGGCCTGCCGGATCCGGAGGCTCCGCTGTCCCGTGTGCGGCACACAGCGCCTGTTTCTTCAGGACTTCCTGCGGGTGCGGCAGGACGAGACGCTGGAGGGTACGTATCTCTATGAGTATCAGGAGCTTGCCGGCCTGCTGTTCCAGCAGCCTGGGGACCGGACGGCGGAGACGCCCCGCCGCATGGAGAACGCGGCGTGCGATACCAGCGCCTTTGCAGAGGAGTGACGGCCCCGGGGAAATGCCCGGTGGCAAATACAGAAAGAGAGGAATCAATATGAAAGAATCTACTTATCAAGCTTGGCTGAACAAGGACAGAGAATGGATCGGCGACTATTGCAGCCGCACCCGCAGAAGCAGCCTCACAAAAGTCGTGCCCCTGACTCTGCTGCTCACCGCCCTTGTGCTCGGCGGCATGGGGCTTCTGAATGGCGGCGGCGTGCCGGGGCTGGTGGCAGGAGTCGTTGGAGGGCTGGTGTTCGGCCTGGTCATCTGCGGCATTTACCTGGTCATTCTGATGGCCAACCTCACCCCCACCCGGTACACGCGGAAGCTGGAACAGAGCGTACGGGAGCTTTCCATGGACGAGACGGAACGGGAGCAGCTGGGGAAAGAGATGCTGGCGGCGCTGGAGGGCGGCGCTGGAGTGCTCTCCTACCAGATGGTGGGCCCCAATTCCAAGGGGACCCCGGCCCGGGTGATCCTGACGCCCCACTATATCCTGCAGGAGGGCAGCACGCCCTATGCCGTGCTGATCCGGCTGAGCGACATTGCGGAGATCCGGATGGGCTCCGAGCGGAAGATCGCCACCACACACGGCGGCAGCAGCAAGACCCACCACTATTTCACCCTCTATTCCATCGGTTTTTACCGAAAGGACCGCTTTGAGCGGGGGCTGGATGGAAACGACCTCCCGGACAGTGCCATGGGCTTCTTCCAGGAGGAGCTGCGGGATGATGTGGTGAAGATGATGCGGGACGGCGGCCTCCGGGTCGCCTCCGCGGAATAAACAAGGAGGACCGTATGGGAAAGACGAAGTTTCGCGGCGAGGAGCTGGAGGCGGCGATCAAGCGGCTCCCCCGGGGAAAGCCCCAGATGGACGCTTATTTGAACGCCATCCGGCAGGCGGACGAGGCCGGAGATCCCTACTGGCGGCTGATGTTCCGGTGCGACTACTGCTACGAGGCCACCTTCCGGGACAATCCGCCCAAGGCCATCCCGGTGGCGGCGGAGTTCTGCGCCCTTTTTGACGAGTGTGCCGAGGCGTTCCGGGAGCGCTCCCCAGACGGCGCGGCGGAGATGCATCTGATGATCATGCAGATGGGCATCGACCCCATCGCCTTCCTGCCCCAGATCCCCATGGCACAGTGGAAGAGCATGATGGACGAGTTCTACCGCTGGGTCAAGTATTACCATATCGGCCTGCGCACCTACTGGTGGCAGATGGCTCGGTTCTGGCGGTATGTGGATCGGAAAAAGGCGTATGAGTATTTCCAAAAGTTCTGGAAGACCGGCCGGGACGGGCTCTCCGACTGCCGGACCTGTGAGCGCAGCTACGCCGTACAGATGGAACTGCTGATGGGAAACCGGGCGGCGGCGGACGAGTATGCCAAGCCCATGGAACAGGGGCGTATGCGCTTCTGCCCGGATACGCCCCATCTTTACTGGCTGGCCTATTTAGAGGATGCGCTGGACCGCGGAGATCTGAGAGAGGCGGAGAAGCGCGCCAATTCCCTCTACCGCAAGGGGAACCGAGATAAGAGCGACTTGAGCTACATTGGGGCGATTCTGCGCTGCTGGGCCTATACCGATCCAGAACGAGCTTTGGAGCTGTTTGCCAAACGGTTGGAGTGGAGCTTTGGATTGTGGGACCAGAAAAAGGTCTATGATTTTGACAAGGGCGCCTGTGTGTGCTTCCGGCAGCTGTCCAAGCATCAGCAGGTGGTACATCTGGATCTGCCCCGTGCGTTTCCTCTCTGGCGTGAGGATGGAGCGTACAGCACCAAGGAGCTGGCCAACTGGTTCCGTGAGCAGGCAGAGACCATCAGCAGGCGCTTTGACGAGCGCAACGGAAGTCACTGTTTTGGACATGATCTCGCGGTGGCTTTGGCAAAGCGGTAAGGTTTTGTGGTCATGGATGGCGTGAGGTGAAAAAGATGCAGCAGGAAGTGTTTGACGGCGAGAAGCTGAGCCGGCTCATGGAAAAGCTCCCAAAAGGGAAGCCCCGGATCGACGCCTATGAGGAGGCCATCCGGCTGGCGGATCAAACTCAGGATACCTATTGGCGGCTTGGGTTTCGCTTCCACTATGCCGGCGAGGTGTATTTTCAGGACGATCCGCCCAAGTGCATCGGCGCGGCGGCGGAATTTGGCCCCATCTTTGAAGCGGCGCCCCCCGAGATCCAGAGGAACCGCGATCTCATTGACGCCTACCTGATGATCACCCAGCTGGGCGTGGACGTGATGCAGAACCTGCCTCAGATCTCCATGTCCCAATATGAGTCGGTTCTGGAACAGTACGACCAGCTCACCAGACGCTTTGGTATTGGACGGCGCACCTATTATTGGCAGATGATGGGCCGCTGGGAGTACGCCGAGCCGGAACGGGCGCTGGAATATATGCAGCTTGCCATGCAGACGCCGCCGGATGACAGCTTCGGAAACTGCAATGCCTGCGAGCATTCCTGGGCCGCTGAGCAGTATATCCGTCTCGGCAGGCTGGAGGAGGCCCGGCGGTATGTACACCCACTGGAGACCTATCGCTTCTCCCCGTGCGAGAACTCGTTTCAAACGATCTGGGCTGCATCTTTGGAATACGCTCTGGACCGGGGCGACCTGGAGACTGCCGTCCCTTTGGCCCAGAAGCTGTATAAGAAAGGCAACCGCAACCGGACCGACCTGCGCTTTCTCGGCCCCGTCCTGCGCTGCTGGGGCATGACCAATGCTGACCGGGGGCTCTCCCTGTTCGCCCGGCGGCTGGAGTGGTCCATTGGGATGTGGGATCAGAAGAAGGTCTATGACTTCGATAAGGGGGCCTGTGTCCTGTTCCGTCAGCTGGCCGGAGCGCGGCAGACGGTGAAGCTGGAGCTGCCCCAAGCCTTCCCCCTGTGGCGTGAGGACGGGCGATACCCAGTACAGGAGCTGGCGGACTGGTTTCTGACCCAGGCTGAGAGCATCGGCCGCCGTTTTGACCAACGCAACCGCAGCCACTATTTTGAAGATGACCTGGCGGCGACCCTGAGACAATGCACTCTGTCACGTTCAAGTGCAGGCAATACATAAGCGGCAATTTCTGGAATGAAAGGCAGTGACGATATGGACGAAACGAGGTTTCGGCTGGTGGCTCAGGAGGTCAAGGTGCTGAAAGGCCCATGCGCTGCCGTGATGGGCGTTGTGGAGGGCAGCAGCATCTCGGTGGATGATTATATGTGCCGGAGCACCTCCGGCGGAAGGGCGGTCACGGCGCGGGTGGAGGGCATCATGGCCGCGCCCGGCCTGGAGCTTCGCACCGCCCAGCCGGGGAAAGCCGTGTGGCTGATGCTCCGGGGCTGCGGGGCGAAGCAGATCCGAATAGGCGACGTTCTGGAGCCGCCCACCTCCGGCCGCCGCAGACATTCCACAACCATTGAGGCTCTCACTGTGATCCTCGGCATCCTGCTGATCGCCAATCTGATCAATATCGCGGTCTGTCTGGCCATGGGGTGGAGAGACAATATATCCGCGCTTCTGCGTCATTCCCTGATCCTTGCGGCCATCAATATCCCCATGCTTTTTGCGGTCACCGGATGGGATCTTCTCTCCAGACGGCGCTGGAAGCAAAAGCAGCGGAGGGACGATTGGGACACGGATTTTCAGGTGCTGAAATGTGCGCCCGCCGCCTATCAGCTTCTCATCCTCCCTGCCGCGCTGACGGCGGTCATAGGTGTGTATCTCTGCCAGTGTGCTGTTACGGAGCCGCATGAGCTGTGGGCCTTTTGGAGCAGCGGCGAGCTGAAGAAGTATCTTTTGATGCTGGCCGGCCTTGACCTTCTGTTCATTGGCTGTTTTCTGCACTCCAGCTGGCGGAAGGTGTTTTACTCCCGGCATCTGCTTCGGGTGGTCAGCTTTGGGCTGGCCCGCGACATCCCTTGGACACAGGTGCGCTCCCTCCACCTCATTCCGGATAAAAGGAGGACCCGGGTGATCCTGGAGACAGCGGAGAAGAGGATCACCCTCCGCTCTGATACGCTGACCGACGGATGGGGCGATTTTGTGGACTTCGCGCTGACGTTAGCGAGAGAACGCAATATCCCATACAAGTTTCAGCAGGTGCAGAGCGCAAAGCGCACGAGGCGCTCCAAGCGGAAGTAGAACAGCTTCCATGCCGCAACACAGAACCTGCTCCCAGCCGGGCCGCCGTTTGGACTGGCGGGGCAAAAGTGATGATTTTTGAAGATGATCCGGCGGCCCTGAGACAGCGTTCTCTGCCGGACAGCGAGACAGAAAGAAGGAATCAATATGACAGAGGAACAGCTTACTCTGGACCGGATGCAAAAAGAGCTCCGCGAGATGCCGTCCTCCCCCCAGCGCCTGGGACTCTGCCAGGAATTTGTGGCCTTGGCCGACCGGGAGAAGGCGCGGGCCCAGCAGATCAGCGGCCGGTACGACCTGGCTTGGGCTTATGCGACCGCGGGCGACCCAGCCAAGGCGCTTCCGGTGTGCGCGGAGTTTCTTCAGATGCAGAAGGAGACGCCCAACACCAGCGGAAAGCCCCACTTAGAGGCGGTGCTGGCGGTCAATATCGCATGTCTGGCCTGCGACCTGGCCTGTGACCTGCCCCAGATCCCGCTGGAGCAGTGCGACGCCCTGCTCATGGAGTTCCGGCGGCAGGTGCGGACCCACGGCATGGGGGAGCGCCTGTGGCAGTCCTATGGGGGGAAGGTGGCGGCCATGACCGGGGACCTGCGGGGACTGGCGGACCATCTCAGCCGCTTCCAGGCGGCTCCCCGGGATGACACCTCCGACTGCGAGGTGTGCGAGGCCGGGCTGACGGCGAGATTTATGCTGGCCCTGGGCCGGAGAGACGAGGCCATCAACATCGCCGTGGAGCTGTTGAAGCAGGGCAAATACTGCGGTGAGGAGCCCTGGACACTTCTTGCCATCCTGACGGAGGACGCCCTGAACCGCCAGGATCTGGACGCCGCCGAGCGCTATGCCACCGCCATGCTCATCCAACCCGTCGAGCGGCCCGCGGACCTGCGCCGGGCGGGCACGCTGCTGCGGATGGAGGCGGCCTTCGGCGCGGGAGAGGACGGGATCAAACTGCTGACAAAGTGCCTGCCCTGGACGGAAAACCTCTGGGACCAGCGGCTGCTGTTCTATTTCTATCTGGGGGCGGCGGATTTCTGCCAGGCCCACAGCGCGCAGCACGCCGAGCTTAAGCTCCCCCCTGTTCCCGGCTTCACGGACCGCCCCGAAAACGGCCTGTATGACTGCGCCGCCCTGGCCCAGTGGTTCTGGAGCCGTGCGGAGGAGATCAGCGGGCGCTTTGACCGCCGCAACGGCTGTCCCAATTATGAGAAGCAGCTGCGGACAGTATGGGAAAAATGAGAAATCTGGATATTGGAGGAAATTGTAATGACGGAACAGGAAGTATTTCAGTCCCTTTGGGATGCGCTCGTCCCACCAGCGGGAAAAGTGGAAACGGCGCAAGGGGAGATCATTCGGATTGCAGGCAGAGTGCAGCATGAATTTTTAGATAATGGCTGTATGAATTGGGACGATGACTTTCGGAAAATGCTGGATGCTTTTTTGAGATATCTCCAGCTGGGGAACGGTTTCAGCAAAGAAGACCTCATGTCCGCAGAACTTCTGGTGCAGCTCTTAAAAGAGAACGGCGACAGGGGCTTTATAGACGACCGGCTGACCACCGTGTTATGTAGCTGCGCCATGGCCTGGGTGAAGCAAAATCCCACAACGATATCCCCTCTGGAGGCAGATTATATCCGATAAACAAGATTTACGATTGTAAAAACGGCGTTATATTCATTGTATTGAAATGGAGGAAACAGATATGGGTTATCAAGACGAAGACAAGCTGAGCGAGGAAGGCTTTCTGGAGATGATGGCGGATTACGACAAGCTGGGCAAATTGCAGGAGCAGTACCGAAAGCTCCCCCATTCGCCCCAACGGGTGGAGCTCTGCCGGGAGTTTGTGGCCGTAGCAGACCGGCTGGAGGAGCCCACGGAGCAGCTGGCGGGCCGCTTTGACCTGGCCTATGCCTGCATATTTGGAGACGATCCGGCCAAGGCGCTGCCGGTGTGCGCGGAGTTTATGAAGCTCCATCAAGAAAATCCCGGCGAGTTGGGAGAGGCCGAGGGAGACGCCGTGATCTCGGTGACCATGCTGGCCAGCTCCATTGCCCGCCGCCTGCCCCAGATCCCGCTGGAGCAGTGCAAAAGTTTGCTGGCGGAGTTCCGGGATCAGGTCCGGGCATACGGCCTGGGAGAGCGGCTGTGGCAGTGCCACGCCGGGGAATTTGCCATGATTACCGGGGATCTGACCGCGCTGGAGGAGCATTTGGACCGGTTCCGGGCGGCGGAGCGGGATGATGTGTCCGACTGCGCGGTGTGCGAGACGGGCGCGATGGCGGAATATCTGCTGGCCCTGGGCCGCAGGACGGAGGCTGTCGCTCTGGTGGAGGACCTTTTGCAAAAGAAGGAGTTCTGCGAGGAGCAGCCCTGGAAGTTCCTATCCATCCTCACCGATGACGCGCTGGATCGGAACGATCTCCAGGAGGCAGAGCGTTTTTCTGCCGCCATGGTGATCCAGCCCATCAAAACTGCCGCGGACCTGCGCCGGGCAGGCACCCTGCTGCGGATGAAGGGATCCTCCGGCGATTGGAAGGACGGATTGAAGCTGCTGAAAAAGAGCCTGCCCTGGACGGAAAATTTCTGGGACCAGGAGCTGCTGTTCTGCTTCTATGTGGGGGCAGCCAGCTTCTGTCAGGCCCACAGCGTGCAGCACACCGAGATCAATCTCCCCCCTGTGCCCGGCTTCACAGACTGCCCCGAAAACGGCCTGTATGACTGCGCCGCCCTGGCCCGGTGGTTCTGGAAGCGGGCGGAGGAGATCGGCGCACGGTTTGACCGCCGCAACGGCAGTCCGAATTACCAGCGGCAGCTGTGTGCGGCCCGGAAGGACTAAATAGACTTTGGACCCGTTTGCAGCTTGTCCCCCGCTTCCCTCTCTTGCAGAGGAAAGCGGGGGACTCTACACTGTCTAGAAATTTCCTTTTCAATTTGCGAAACTTATTGGACCTTATCAAATAAACCTTGGCGCAGGGCGAATTCACTTTGCTGGAGCATTGTAAATTTCTCACGGCAGCCATAAAAATAACCACACCGAAAGGTGTGGTTATTTTTATGTCATGCTGTACCACTGTAGATTTTTGCCTTCATGCCAAAAATCAATTTACCCGTGTACACGACATTAAAAAATCAGCGGAGAGGGCTTTACTGTCGCAGACGGCCTGTTCTGTCGTGAAATAGACGGGCTGTTTTGTCGGTCATCGCCGGACATCATTGTCCGGCGCCGGTGCGTTTTGTCGCATAAGAGAAGGGGATGGCTCCAGCCATCCCCTTCTTTCCGGTATTCAAGAAACCTCGCCCTCCAGGACGAGTTGTACCATCCGGTCATCAATAATGGCCCGGCGGTTTTGGTATGCGTAGACAAGAGACTGGGTACAGGCCCGGTTAATCAGTCTCGGGATGCCGGATGAGAAAGAGTGGACTGCTTTCATGGCGTCCTCAGAGAAGATTGCGTTGGGGTGTCCAGCATAGGTCAGTTGCTTCTCAATATAGGCTTTCGTCTGAGCGTATTCGTAAGGCATCAGAAAGCACTGAATATCAACCCTGTGGAGGATCGCTCTGTACGCTTGCAGCCGTAGTTTCTCCCATAGCTCCGTCTGGCCAGCCAAAATGAGTGCGAGGGGATTTTCAGAATCCATTTTGTAGTTGAGTAAGAAGCGGATTTCCTCCAGCATTTCCTTAGAGAGTAGATGCCCTTCATCCACAATCACAACCAGTTTTCGGTGTCCAACTCCACGCATAATTTCAATTTCGTGGTGCAGTAGATTCCTTGCGTCACCTCGGTAGAACCGTGTTTCACACCCCAGCTGCTCCAGAAGACCGTTGTAGAAGTGTCTCGGGGTAAGTTTAGATTCAGAAAGGTAGAGTACGGTGTAATCTTGCCCATCTAAGACGCTTTTCAGGCGGCGCAGAGCCGTTGTCTTCCCCGTGCCCGCATCCCCAACCACAAGAGCAAAAAGCTGGCGGCTGGCAGCATAGAGCAGACGGTTATAGACTTCTTCGGTATCCTGGTCTTCATAGAGATTGTCAACAGGAATGCCCCGTACAAAAGGGGTATGTGTCATTTCAAAAAATTCCTCGTACATGCTTGTCACCCCTTTTCAATTTCTGTGGTGTAGGAAATCGCCCTCCTGCGCTGCTTGTCTTGGTATGGTTCCGTTATGGCATCCAATAGACGGGAATGGTCAACGGGAATACGCTCAATCTCTTTTCGTTTTGGCTTCGGTGCAACTTTTTCGCCAACTACAATCTGCCGCACTTGAAACGGCTCATGGTCTGGTGTCTCAATCGTAAGGATCTCTGTACAGATTGGGTCATAGACTACATCAACCTGCTTGCCGGCAAAAGCAATGCCAAGGTCATATCGTTTTCCGCCAAAACTAATTACACCACTCTTGTCGGCCTTACGGGATTCACAATGCAAAAATGCTCGTGCCATCAGAGCCTTGTCCACAAATCGTGGAGGCATGGAATCGGACTTAAATGCAATTTCTGGCGTTGTGCCAAGAGCACTATGCGGTTTGGAGTGGTAACATTCATGTAGCCATGCTTGGAATTTTGTGTTCAATTCTTGCAGGCTCTCTGGTGGATGTAGACTTACCTCTGCTAAAAAAGCATCCATCGTTTGGTTAAATCGCTCCTGTTTGCCTTTGCCCTGTGGATTTCTGGGCTTTGCATAGATCAGCCGGATACCAAGCAAATCGCAGGCGCGCTTCATCCAGCGTGTTCGGTACTGCGTCCCATTGTCAAAATAGAGTCTCCGTGGAAGCCCAAATTTCAGCATGGCTTTTTGCAGGGTGTCTTCTACAATACCTTGCTCCATCGTCCCGTAAAACTCACCGTGGAGAATGTATCTGGTAGCATCGTCAATCAGGCAGGAGAAGTAGGTCTGTGTCTGTACACCGCCAAGATTGAGCACAAGTCCATATTTAATATCTCCTTGCCACAGGTCATGCCGGTGCAGCCGTTGAAATCGTTGGGAAGCGTACCCTTTGTCATTGTAAAGCTTCATCATTGCGGTGGAATACCCTGCACGGCTCAAAGCATCCTGCAATGTGGTTCGCTTCAGAAATCCGGGAGGAGCCTTCTTCTCCAACTCCAGGATTTTAATAATTGTAGGGATGCTCCTGCTGGGAAGTTCCCTGCGTAGCTGGATTGCCTCATCCAGTAGCTCTTGTGGAATTTTGTAGTTACTTTGGCTGCTCCTGCTCTGCGGTTTCAGTGCTTCAAAACCTCCATTCAAATATGCGCAGAGATACCGTTCCAGAGTTCGTTGGGAAATCTGGTTTCGTTCGCATATCTCCTGTCGTAGCTGTTCCACCCGTCTGCTATCCATGTTTTGGGACAGCAGCGGTGCAATCATAGACATTCGCTCCTCTGCAATCTCTGCGGCGAGCTTCCTGTTTTTCATTTCCATGCTGGAATCGCCTCCTGTTTTATTGGCATGACACCAGTATAGCCGGAGGAAAATCCATTGTCATGGCGGAACGGTGCTGTATCCAATTTCCGCTGTTTGCTACCAGCCGGACAAAATGCACCGTCTGCTGGCGCAGAGTGTAGCCGGGGTGAAATGTCATCGGAAGGAGGTTGGCTGCAATCAATCCGGTTGCAATATTTTGGGCATAACAGATGAACCACGCAAGCCAGGATCGGATGCGCAGCCAGGTAGATGTTTCACAGGTATGTCGGGCTTCTGTAGATTCGGCAATCTCACAGAATGCTTCCACTCCATATCGCTTATATGGAATGAGGCTATCCGGTAACTCTCTGTGTGTTTTTCCACAGCACTGGCACTTTAATACTCTGAGATGGTATTTGTGTATGCAGTCTCCATATCGGACTTTCCGCGTACAGGTTCCATGAACTTTAAGTGCTCCTCCACAGATTGGACATAGGCTGCTCTCTTTGCTTAAAATTTTGGTAGTGTCCCCGTTGCAGGACAATTCATACTGTGCTATACTAATCATGGTTTGTGAGAGGGAGCATTGAGTCGTTGTAATTATTGGAAATGTGCTTGTTTCCAGTGATTGGACTCATTGCTTCCTCTTGCCTCATTTTTTGAGCTGTCATAATAATAGCATATCCAACTATAAAGTGTACCCAAAGTCAAGGACACAATGAAATACCAAAAACATGAGAGTTGTTATGTGACCATAGATCTGGTCAGAAGCTATTTTCCATGCACAGGCGGTTTGCTTTGCAGCGGATAAACGCCTGAAGTGATGTACGTGTAAAATTCATTTGGAGATAATTTTGCAAGCTGCCACTGGTAACGGTCATTGTTGTAATAGTCGATCCAATCGTCAAGAATCGCTCTGACCTGCTCAAATGCGGTACAGCCAGATAAATCAATCTCATCTTTCATGTGCCCGAAAAAGCTTTCCTGCGGCGCGTTGTCCCAGCAATTTCCCCGGCGAGACATGGATTGGCGCAGAGCATGATCCTTCAGAAGTTGGATGAACCGATAGCTGGTGTAATGAAAGCCCTGATCGCTGTGAATCAGCGTTTTTGCGTTGAGTGAAACGCCATGCTTTTCAACCAGCAGATTTATGCATTCCAGCACGAAATCCAATTCAAGGGAAGCGCTGACCGCATAGGATAAAACCTGTTTCGTGTATGCATCCAAAATCGTCGAAAGGTAGCAAAACGTTCCGTTATAAGGAATGTATGTGATATCTGTGAGAAGCACGCTTCTGGCCCCATGCGCCGTAAACTCCCGATTCAGGAGATTCCCAGCCACATTGTTGGTTTTCAGTGCCTTTGCCATCCGGCGGTAAGGATTGGCTTTGCGGATTGGACAGGACAGGCCATATTTCCGCATGAGACGCTGGATTTTCTTGACGTTCATTTGTACAGGCTGCGGCAAATGGAGCAGGCGCATATGGATTCCACGGATGCCCTTATCATAGCCACGAAACCGATATGCCTGCAAAATCAGCTCAAAATCCGCGCGATCCTGTGATTCCCGCTTTATCCGCACCGGCTCGGCATTCAGCCAGCGATAGTATCCGGAACGGGAAACCCCGGCAAACTCACATAGTTCGGATATATTCAAAACATTATCACCGGCAAGCAGCGTTTCGTGAATCAGCTCAAATTTCCGGCTTGGCGTCATGGTCATTGCCGGCTCCGCTTTCCCCCATTGCCCGCATCTGTAATTTTTTTTAGAAACTCCACATGCTGGCGAAGATGTGTGATCTCATGCTGCATTTCCTCTGCTTGTTGTTCCGAACGGCTCTTATGCCAACCGCTTTCCGAAGATTTCTTACCACGCCCCGAATACCCATCTGTAAATGGGCGGCCTGCCTCAACCACTTTTCTCAGGTTCTGCGGAACGCTGTGCATACGGGTGTACCCGACAACCAGCGGATCGTATCCCATGCTTTCAAAAATTTGCTGCACGTCTCCGCCGCGCTCGTACTGCTCCCAAAAACGGCGCTTAAACTCCGCAGTAAACAGGAGCTGCCTTGCACGAACCCTGTAGGTGTATGGATTTCGTGCCAGCAATTCCATTTCGTATGCGCTGAACAGCCTTCGATTCCGTTTCATGTTTTGATTCCTCCCAGTCCTTGCTTTTTTATCTTACCACAACTCTCGGGGGAAATGAAACGCATGTCCATTTCACTGGTTTGATTGGAAGTTCACCCTGTCTACTTTCATGGGACCGCAGTCGTTTCTGTGTGTCCACAACATGGGATCTCTGCTGCTCTGCGTGTCCACTTTATAGGGTACATTTTACTAAAAACAAGAAGCAAAACCGAAAAAATATATGCAAAACACAAAATTTAGGTTGCCATATACGAAATTATTCAGTATAATGAAGATGGTAGCTACCTAACAAGTATCAACGGTTCCAAGAAAAGGAGGAAAGTACCATGAAGAAAGTCCTGTCGGCTGTGTTAGCTCTCGCAATGGTGTTCTCTTTGTCCTGCACGGCTTTTGCTGTTGAAGAAGTCCCGTATGAACCGGTAGCCACGGAGGAAACCAATATCGTGCCGAAGTCGAGCCTGTCTCTTTCGTTCACCTCTTTGGGTTCCGGTTCCAGAAAGACTTCCAGCGAAACATACTACATTTCTGGTGAAGATGCTGTACTTACTATCAACTCCTGCACATGGAGTCCCTCTTCTCAGGATGTAAAAATCGGCTGGTATAATGTGGACACCCGGGTAACATACACTGTTACCTATGAAGGTGGAGATATTAACAGCAAGAGAGTCAACTCCAGTGGTGTTCCAGATGGAGATTATAAGGTTTGCATTGTGAATGGCGGAAGTAAGAGCATCACCGGAGCTATGCAGTACGAGGTAAAATAACCATGAAAAAGGGAATTCATCGAGGATTAGGGCTATTGTTAGCAATCGTGGTGGTTGCCATGTTAGCTGCTTGTTCTACTAAGGATTCTGTATCGGAGGTTCCAGACAAGGATGACAGCGATGCCATCGTTCCTCCGGCTTCTGTTCTTCCATTTGCTGATGTGGTGGATTTAAGTGAATACTTTGTAGATGAGCCTGTGGAATTCTCTGAGAGTACGCCAAAAGGAGAACTTGTGTGCGTCAATATTGATGAATCTCAATATTCAAAAGCAGACGATACCATTCTGTTGCCCAATGAAAAAACAAAGGCAATGGCCGTTCATTGCACTTGGGCCTCTGCTTCCAGAACAATCTATATTGGATTTATCGATGAGGTGTCTGAAGAGGTGTATACCCTATCTGCCGTTGGTGGTGCTCTTACAGGAACGCTCGATCTGAGTTCCCTTCCAGAAGGTGAATATCGTCCCATCATGTACAGCAGCGACAACCAAAATATCAATGCTGTTATGCTGTATCAATTCCAATAGTCTCAAGTTGAAGAGAGGTGCCGTTCTACCAAGAACGGCACCTCTCTTTTCCCTTTTATGATATAGCGATGCCAAAACAGACCGGCTTCAACGACAGATTAGCTCGGCTGTCGTGACAAAACAATCCGGCTATGCGACAAAACAGACCGGCTATTTCTGGACAAAACAGCTTGGCCTTAACATTAATTGTTGCTTGAACATCCCTAATGTCGCTTGGGCATTTCTTATCATTGACCTGCAGAGAAAATATCTTATGTGGTTCACGCTCTTGAATTTCTTTATAGCACAATGAACCCTTATGCTTTAAATAATTATACTTCCAGCGAACCGGCGTGTCAGCAAAGTCTTTCCAGAACGCGATTACAAAATCCAATGTATCACTAAATTGGGGGCACATTTTTCTCAAATATTCAAAGGGGTTTCCATCTACACCGGGATGCTGTACATAGCCTTCAGCTTTTCTTAACGCATTGTACGCTTCTTCTATAGGGGTCAATCCTTCAACTTCTACTGGCTTCCCATCAACATAGATGAAATATTCTGCTGATATGTAACAAGCTATCCAAGACAAATCAACGACTGCATTGTAAAAAAGCAGAGCTGCCTCATACCACTGAGCTTTGAGCACATTTTGAAAGTAGATATTGCCATTCTCATCTTCTAATTTGTGAAAATAGTGATCCCAATCGTCAGTTTCCAGTTCATACATAAACCTCCTCGCTGCTTGGTATTTATCAAGGGTTTCCTTTTGCTTCGCGCGAAAGAATATATCCTTATCGCTCGGCATTTTTAGGCCAATCAGGTTAAAGGTTTTGCTTCCAGATGGCATAAGATCAAATACTTCACGGTCAAATTCCATAATGAGGCCTCCCAATGTGTTGCAGAGTAGAGATTCCTATGTATGTTGCGGATGATAAACTTAGTTTTAATATATGCCTGTGGCTTATTTGCTTTCCTTATTCGGCAGTTCACCATACGTCCTAAATTCGTCAATACGATGATCTCCTACAAGGGACTGCATCATCTGCTTTGCACTGGCATTCAGCCGGAGCAGTCTCTCACTCTGGGGGACTCCTTGGCGAATCAACTCCGCATTGATGCTTTCGAGATTAGCAAGAACGATCAACTGCTGGAGGCTTGCTTCATCTCGAATATTTCCTTTGGAATCCTGATGTGTCTGACGCCATTCCTTTGACGTGATACCGAACAACGCAACATTCAGCACATCTGCTTCATTGGCGTAGGTAAAGCTCTGACGCTGTGGGGTCACATCCGGCGGGATCAACACATCCTTGATGGCATCCGTATGGATACGGTAGTTGATTTTCGCCAGTGTCCGGTTTAAATTCCACCCCAGCGCAAGACGGCTGTTTTCATCGTTTTTCAGACGTTGATAGTCTTTGATGATATACAGCTTGAATTCTGCGGAGATCCAAGAGGCAAATTCAAACGCAATATCTTTCTGGGCAAATGTTCCGCCATAGCGCCCAGCCTTAGAGATGATGCCGACCGCTCCGGTGCCGTCGATCCACTTCTTCGGGGACATGGTGAAGGCATTTGATCCAGCCTGTGTTCTAAACCCGTCGAATTCGACGGGTTTAAATTCTGGGTTGTTGAGCTGTTCCCACAGCCCAAGAAATTCAATCGTGTCACGGTTACGCATCCAGTTTTTGATTACATCATCTGGTGCATCGCTCTTATAGCGCGCAATATCCGTCAGGGAAATGTAGTCATCGCTGTTACCATTGGAAAGCACGGCGATATTTGTGCCTTTGGCGTGAATGCTGTCTCTGAATTTTCTTGATGTAGGCATTCATTATACCTCTTTTCTAATGATTGAATCCAGCAACCCCTGACATCCCTCCAGCACATCTTGCCAGGTTGCCTCGAAATCGCCCGTGTACCACGGGTCGGCAACATCGCGGGGGTGGTCGGTATAGTCCATCAGGAGGTGCAGCTTGCCGGCAAAGTCGCCGCCGCAGATGCGGTACATATTCCGCAGGTTCGCGCTGTCCATGCCGATCAGCAGGTCGTACTTGTCGTAGTCCTGATTGGTGAGCTGCCGCGCCGCGTGGCCGTCGCAGGAGATCCCGTGCTCCGCCAGCTTGCGCCGCGCCGGAGGATAGACCGGGTTGCCGATCTCCTCCCGGCTGGTGGCCGCTGACTCGATATGGAATTGTGACGCCAGCCCAGCCTTCTTCACCAAGTCCTTCATCACGAACTCGGCCATGGGGCTGCGGCAGATATTGCCGTGGCAGATAAACAGGATACTCTTCATACCGATTCTTCTCCGAAAACTCATCATTTTCTACAGTATAGCAGGTATCTACACTTTCGCCAAGAGCAATTTCCGAATGCTCGGCTCTCTCAATCCTCCGCAGCAGCTCTGTTTTGGATAAACCGCTTTCGGCGGTCTTCCGAATGTACCAGCAACTCTCATCCATGGTCAATCCAGCCTCCATGATGACCACATTCTGTGTCCAGTTCAGACGCATTGCCTCTGCCAGCAATTCCGGCGTGTCGCCGTACATCCGGTAGAAGTCCCGCATCCGGCGCAGGTTGCGGGGAGAGAAGCCATCGGCCGCAGGATAGGCCGCTTGCAGGTATTCCGACGCCGCGACAGCCGCGCCTTTTTCGCCCCTGCCGCTGACCACCCGGCCCATCTCGCAATACAGCTCCATCTGCGGGAGCTGCGCCGCAACAGCGGCGTCCAGCGCGGCGAACAGGGTGGTGTAATCTGTGGGCTTGCGAATGTTCATGGGCTTTCCTCCTTTCCGGCGCGGCGCGCCTGATCAACGCTCAAAGCAGAGAAAGGCACGGCGGTGTCACCGTGTTTTTCTCTGCTTTGACCTGCTTCAGATGACTCGCACGATCTGCTCCCACAGCAGGATGTGCTTTTCATCAATGGCTCGGTTGTCGTGGTAGTGGCCGAACAGCCAGTAGTGGTATTTTGCTCTTTCCTGCACCTCTTGCAGAAAGTCTGTGAGCCGATCTGCCTCGTTGTGGCGGCTTCCCATGAGGGCGATGCTGGTGGGGGCGCAGTGGGTGATGATGTAGTCCACCTGCCAGCCGACCGCGTCAAGGCTTCGCCGCGCCACGGCATATTCCTCATCGGAGGGCAGCTCCTGCGCCCACCACGAGATATGGTTGATGCGGTACCTCGCTCTTGGCTTGCGCTGGAGCATCGTGAGCCTTCGCTCAAAATCCGGGGCATCCGGCTCCAGAATCCCATCCTCGATGTCGTGGCTTTTTGCGCCACCCATCGTAAAGAAGAGGTAACCATCCAGCTCAAAGATCTGCCCGCGCATCAGGTGCAGAACATGGGGACGAACGCGATGCACCTTGCCTCCGTGCCACTCCGCAACAGGGTATCGTTCCAGCGCGTCATAGTTTTCATGGTTGCCGCAGACAAAGGCAAGCGTGAAGGGCAGGCGTTCCAGCCAGTCCAGCGTTTCACCGTCGCGACTGTCGCCAAACCACACACCCCCGAAGTCTCCGGCGCAGATCATAATGTCCTGCTTTGTCATCCGCGCCTGTTCGGGAAAGTATTTTGGTTTGAATCGCTCAAAATTTCCGTGGAGGTCGCCGGTCACAAATACCATTTTCCCATCTCCTTTTTTAGTTTGATATGCTCTGGCGGATCTCAATGCCGCTCTTGAGTGTCACGCTGATCTCATTCTTGGACAGCACCTTCACCTGCGCCACCAACTGCCGGATGGCAGTCTCGTCCCATTCCGTGATGTGGGACACAGCGTTTTCCAGCATCCCCGCGGCATCCTTGATGCGCCGATCCGCTTCGGCGTGTTCCCTGCTCTCGGCAAGGATGGTTGCCCGCAGCTCCTTTAGCGAGGTCTGCTCGTCCAGTATCTCCTTGAACTGATCCCCATAGGCGATGGGATCATCCGCCGCCTTTTCCAGCAGCCTTTGGAACTGCGCCTCCAGCTCCGCCAGCCTGCGGTCGATGTCGCCAAGGCTCATGCCGCTGCCGGGGAACGGGATGACCTCCGCCTCCAACGCCTCCGTGATTTGGCGGATGCGGCCATCCAAGTTCGGCAGGACGGTGTTGAGGGCGGCTATAATCGCCTGCTGGAGCGGCGCCTCGTCCAGCGTGGGTGAGCTGTGGCAGTATTTCTTGCCGTAGTCCAGGCGGCTCACACAGCGCCACACGACGCGCTTTCCATCGGGGCGCGTCCATGTGCAGCGGCGGTACAGCGTTCCGCACTCGCCGCACACCAGCCGGTCCGAGAGGGCGTAGCGGCTGGTGTAGGCGGAAAGACCGGTGGAGGCTCTCTTGGAGGGGCTTTTTGCCGCCTTGCGCCGCGCCATCTCCGCCTGCACCGCGTTGTACTTCTCACGGCTGACGATGCCCTCATGGTGGTTCTCTATGAGGTACATAGGGAGCTGCCCTGTGTTTTTGATGACCTTGCGGTTGATGACATCCTGCTGAAAGGTTTTCTGCATCAGCACGTCGCCGCAGTATTTCTCATTCCGCAGGATGCTCTTGATATGAGGCAGCGTCCATTGCGGTGACTTCTCGGAATATATCACGCCCTGCTCATGCAGCTCGTCCCGCAGCATCCGTGTGCTGGCTCCGGCGAGGTATCGCTCGTAGATCCAGCGGACGACCTCTGCCTCCTCCGGGATGATCTCCGGCTTATCGTCCGCGCCCCTGCGGTAGCCGTAGAGGTATTTGTACTGGATGGTCGCCTTTCCGCTCTCCATGGCGCGGCGTTTGCCCCATGTGACATTGGCGGAGATGGATTCGCTCTCGGACTGCGCGAAGGCGCCGGAGAGCGTGATGCGCAGCTCGCTGTCCTCCTCCAGCGAATTGATGTTCTCTTTTTCAAAGATGACGGCGATGCCCAGCTCCTTGAGCGCCCGTGTGTAGTAGAGGCAGTCCACCGTGTTGCGGGCGAAGCGGGAGACTGACTTGGTGAGGACGACGTCTATCTTCCTCTGGCGGCAGTGGCGGATCATACGCATGAAGTCCTCGCGCTTTTTCACCGAGGTGCCGGTGATGCCCTTGTCGGCGAAGATGCCCGCCATGGTCCACACGGGGTTGGACATGATCTTGTCGGTGTAGTATTCTTTTTGCACCTCGTAGCTGTTTGCCTGATCCTCCTCCTTGGTGGAGACCCGGCAGTAGGCGGCGACCCGGAGCTGTCTTTGTAGCTCCGCCTGCCGGACCGACTCCGGCTTTGCGGGGATCTTAATGACTCTTGGGGCGGTTTCGTTCACAGCTGATCTCTCCTCTCTATGGTCTGCCCGTTCTTCAGCGTCACGGTCACGCAGTTGTTCGTCACACGCACCTTTGACACCGCACTTTGCAGCAGTTCCGCATCCAACTCCGGCATGGGCATTCGGCCGGTGAGCAGCCGCCGCAGCCGCACGGTTTCGTATTCCGTGTTCCCAATGGCGTCGTACTGCTCTGCCGCCAGTTGAAGGAGCAACGCTCTGGCGTTGTCCTCGTCGATGGGCTGCCGCTCCAGCGCGGAGGTCAGCTCCTCCCGCGTTTTTCCGCAGGCAGCGCCGACTACTTGGGATGTCGATGGCCGGACACGGTCGGGGCAGCGTATGAGCTCGTTGAGCAGGTCGGTGACGATCTTCTCCACCCGCTCGGAGGGCGGTGCGCCGCAGAGCCGCCGCAGGGCCTTCTGCGCGGGCGTTTTCTGCGGCGGGCGTGCTCTTGCCGTCCTCTTTTCCGCTGCCACGCGGAGTTGCTCCGGCTCGATGAGTGCCGGATAACCTTTCCCTCCGATGTATCGGCCATCCTCTAAAATACGGGAGACCATGTTTTTGTTCCATGTCCGCCCCTCATAGTAGGGAATCTCCTGCCGGCAGAGTGCCTTGGTCAGCTCCCCCAGCGTGGCTCCCATGCTGTAGCCTTGGAAGATAAACCGTACCAGCTCCGCTTCCTCCGGCAGGATCGTGATCTCGCCCAGCGTCATACGGTAGCCGAAGGGCTGCTTTCGGTTTCCCATTATCGCACCGTCCTCTCAATGGATTCCCGCAGCTCCAGCCCGTTATGCAGGCGGAAGCGGAGGGTGTCGTTGCTCTCCACGATGATTTCCGCAATGAGTGCGCCGCACAGCTCTGTGTCTGGGTGGTCGAGGAAGTCCGGCCCATCCTCCAGCAGGGCTATCAGCTCCTGCGTCCGCTGGGCGGTGGCATCCCCCTCGGCAGCCATAAGTTCCTCTTTGTCCAGCTTGGCCTGCCGGAGCTGGCGGGTCAGCTCGTTGCTTTTGGATATAAAAATGTCAGGATCAACGAGGCCGTTTTGCTTGAGGAAGGCCAGCGTTTGATTCTGACTGGAGAGTTCAGATATTTTTTTGTTGAGGGAAACGATGTCCTCGCTCCAGAGCAATCTGCGATCACGGATCGCCCGGAGAGTCTCGAGCATCTGCTCCAGAATGGGGAGGCTCTGATGCTTGAGCTTATAGTAGAGGCGGCGGAAGGCTTCATCCGTCTGCGCTTCCGGCACGGGCTTGATGGCGCAGTCGCCTTTTTCATCGTGTCGGCAGCAGCACCAGTACCATCTGCCATTGACTTGCTTTGCCCGGATGCGGGAGCCGCAGGAGCAGCGCATCCGGACGCAGAGCCTTCCATGGGTGACAGTCTGCCCGACGCTGCGTCTTTGCCGCAGTTCTTTTGCGCGGTCGAATAGCTCCTGTGGAATAATGGCTTCGTTGCTATCCGCCACATAGTACATTTCGCGCTCCCCGTGGTTGATCTTCTGCTGCTTGGGGAGGGTAGCGGTCGTGTATCGCTTCTGCAGCAGAGCGTTGCCTGCATAACGCTCGTTTTGCAGGATGTAATCCACAGACTTATATTTCCATATCCGTCCCGATGTATCCTCGGCGTTCAGGATTTCCGCAATCTCTCGCGGATTCCTGCCGGAGAGGTATTCGAGGAAGATACGCCGCACGATCTCGGCTTCATCCTCGTGGACGGCAAGGCTTTTCCCGTCCAGCCGGAAGCCCCAGGGGGCGCGGCAGGTGTTGAACTCGCCGCTTTCCATCCTGCGCTGATAGCTCCAGCGCATATTGCCGGAGATGGATTCGCTCTCCTTTTGGGCGAAGGCGGCGTAGATGGCGGTGATGAGCTCGCTGCTCACATTGGCGATGTCGATGCCCTCGCGCTCGAAGCGGACATTGACGCCCAGCTCCTTCAGCTCCCGCACTGCCTCCAGACAGTCCTTTGTGTTCCGGGCGAAGCGGGAGATGGATTTGACGAGGATCTGGTCGATGAGCCCTCTGCGGCAGTCCGTCATCATGCGTTGGAAGTCCTCACGCTTTGCGGCGGAGGTGCCGGTGATGCCCTCGTCGGCGTAGATATCCACCATGCGCCATTCAGCCTTGCCGGAGATCAGCTCGGCGTAGTAGCGGTTTTGCGCCGCGAAGGAGTTGCGCTGGTCATCGGAGTCCGAGCTGACGCGGGTATAGGCCGCTACCCGCAGCTGCGCATTCTGCGACTTCTCCGCTGCCTCGATCTTGATGACGCGGGGCTGCGCTGTCAGCGCCGTTGTGCCGTCTGTCAGATGCTTTTCCGCCATGCCTGCTCACCTCCTTTTTTGCAACACAAACACTACCACAACCTTGGTCATAAAGCTACTGAAAGATGGAGGAAATCAGAGAGAAATCATAATGTCCGCGCCGCTGTCCGCGGCGATCCGTGCCGCCACCCTCCGCAACTCCTTTTCGCTGAAGCTGCCGCTTTCCCGAAGCTGGCGCAGCAGAAGGATGATGCCGTAATAATTGACGTTCTGATCCATATCGGTACCTCTTTTCTGAATTTTGCCTTGCGGCACAAATATGAGGATCGTCCGGGGCGATAAGGAGGGAGTGAATGCAGGCCGTTCAGAGGATTAAAAGAGAGAAAAGAATGGATGGCGGAAAAGAGAAAGAGGAGGTGGACGATCCCCATACTTCTGCCGCAAAGCAGAAAAGGCCGCTCCGTATCGGGGCGGAACTGCTCCTTGCGGAGCGGCCTTCTTGCTCTTGCGTTGCTGCCTGTGTTCGACACTACTTCCCCAGGCAAGGGCGGCGGCTGGAACCGCGCTGGCGCGCGTCACGGGAGTTTCACCCCTCCGAGGTTCTCTCGAAGCTGCGTACAGGAGTATCATTGTAAGCTGACGGGGTCATGGCGAAGCAGCCTGCCAAAGCTGCATTTGACCTGGGTTGGTATCGCTCTGCACCTTCTATTGGCCGTCCTAATATGCGGAGAATGCTCCGCACAGGTGGTCCTCGCGCACCCGGTCTGACGCTCGCGCCGTCAGCAAAGGTATTCCAGTCACCGGATATGACCGCCTGGGCGGTGTTTTTCAAGGTTCAGAAGATGGGGGATACTTGTCCCTTCACTAATCATCTTTTTTCAGGCTTTTTCACAACCATTTTTGGACCCCTTTTCAAAAATTTTCTCGGTTTTTTCAAAGCGGAGACCAGCGATTTAGACACAGCCTGCTGCGTGACGCCTTCTGCTTCGGCGATTTCGCTCTCTGTTTTCCCTTCGATGCAATACTGCCGGAGTCTATAAAACTGTGCACCAGTCAGTATGCTTCTGATCCCAGAAACCGCTGCCTCCGCACAACGAATCTGATCTTCTCTGACCTGCCTTTCCTCTGCCAAAGCATCCTCATTGGGAACAGCAAGGGCGGCTTCCGGAACCATGTCCATAGATGTGGTGTGGTCGCTTTCCTCCACATCGCTTTTGTCCTCTGCGTGAAAGTCCTGGTCCGACCACCTCTTCCAACGGCGAAACTCTGCTTCATCGGTGAAATCAGCGCAGGTCAGGCAGATCAGATTTCCATCGGCGTCTGGAAGTACAATGGCGTCTGGATTTTTCTTGTTCAGTGCGTAGATGCTCCGTCTGTCATACATTTTTGGTTCCTCCATATTCTGAAATCTGTTGGATGTAAATTTCAGAACACAGGAGGGCTACGGCAGCGAGGCTGCCCAAAGGGCGCAAAAAAGCCCACAGCGACACCGCTGTGGGCATAAGGATATTCGAGGTTAGTGGTGGTGGGAGGGGGAGGCATATCCTCAAAAGACCGCAAAAAGTCAGGGCATCCGATGCCCGTACTTAGAGGGATGAGTGTGGGCTGCCTTTGGACAGCGTCGACAGTGCCGCAGATGTGAGGATACCTCATAAGAACCGCCTGTCCCGGCTTGGAGCCATGTTTTTTCATTGTCGTGCAGGTTCGGCCTCTCCGCTCAAAGCAGGAGATCACGACAGAAAAGCGGAGAGATTGCTGTATCGCAGTCTCTCCGCTTTCGACATGGATGGCTGTTCAGAAGATCTGAACAGGGGGAGGTATCAGATGGTGTGTTCTCAGTGGCCGAATGCCTACTGGATCTTTCTTAGGCGGATATAAAATGCTGCTTCAACTCGCATGTTTGTTGCCTGCCGATTGGCCTCTTGCATCCTACATTTTGCTGACAACAGCCCTGATATCTACCACTATAAAGGCTATCCCTCGCTTATTCATCTGCCTCCGATCATCCTTCTGGTAATCGCTCATTTGTATGCTTCCGTCGATAGCTGGACCATAGTTGAAGTCCCACTGGGACAAACGGGCTGGTAACGTCACATAGCTGCCGCGTTCAGCCGGATGCATCTGTTCCTGTGTTCATTTTTGAAATGATGTCAGAGAGGAAGCTGTCTGCGTTCCCGGACCTCAGGTCCTTTTTCTGAAGCAGCAGCGCGCATTCATCGTCGCAGACCACAAGCCACAGATGCAATGATTCAAAGGCGCTCTTTATCCGTGTATAAGAGAGATGTTCTTCGTTCTCCTCCGCGCAGATCGTTATGCCGGCATCCTCGAAGCGAATGGTGGTTTTGAGCTTTTCCCAATCAATGGTCCGCCGCAGCTCCAGCGCTTTCTGCGCCTCCTTTTTGCAGGACGCCGGTATGCGCGGCGGCGTTCTTCCGCGAGCAAGGGTAAACTCCAGAAGGCCTGCAATGATCACGGCTCCGCCCACAATGATCACATCGGTGGTTCTTGGCGGCATCAAGCCGAGAATCAGCGTCAAAAGGCCCAGCGCCAGCAGAAACACGCCATAAATGCGGTAGCGCACTGTCCGCTTTTCGCGCGCCGGGCCTTTCGCGGCGTGAGTTCTGATGCGGTCTATCGCATTCCATATAGCGGGCAGCGCCGCCGGCTCTCAGCTTCCAAATGCCGGTGCAGCAGTTCTGCGGTTTCTCTGTCCACGGCGGGGTCATCGTAGTTGCTTATTTGAAAAAGATACATGTGCTTCTCCGTTTCGAAATCGGCTCATTGAGAGTGGCGGAAAATTCCATTCACAGCATATCGGACTGCCACCGGGCAGTCCGATATGCTGTGATGTGCTGATAGTTCCTTGCATGAGAACTGCCGACTGCTTGCGTCCTATTTTTCAAACAGGTACAGCAGGTATCCGTAGCCCTCGGCCTCCATTTTTTCATAGGGGACGAAGCGCAGGGCCGCGCTGTTAATGCAGTAGCGCACGCCGTTGGGCGACTCCGGATCGCCGGTGAACACATGACCGAGATGGGAGTCTCCGGCGCGGCTTCTGACCTCCGTGCGGCGCATCCCGTGGCTCAAATCCTCTTTTTCCACCACAGCGGGGCCCTCGATAGGCTTTGTAAAGGCGGGCCAGCCGCAGCCGCTCTCGTACTTATCCGTGGAGGAAAAGAGCGGCTCGCCGGTCACGACATCCACATAGATGCCCTTTTCAAACTTGTCCCAGAACTCGCCCGTGAAGGCGCGCTCCGTGCCGCTCTCCTGCGTGACGCGGTACTGCTCCGCCGTCAGCTTGTCACGAATGGACTCCGCCGCGGGCTTCTGATAGTCGCCCGGGTCGATGCGCAGCCGGGAAAAAAGCTCCATCTCCGCGCGCGGGATGTGGCAGTAGCCGTTCGGGTTCTTTTCGAGGTAGTTCTGGTGGTATTCCTCGGCGGGATAGTAATTCTTGAGCGGGCCGATCTCCACGAAGAATTTCTCGCTGCGGCCGCGCTCGATCTCCGCGATACGCTTCACCGTCTCTCTCGCGCTTTCGTTGGTGAAGTAAACGCCGGTCTGGTACTGGCTGCCGCGGTCGTTGCCCTGCCGGTTTTGCACCGTGGGGTCGATGACATAGAAGTAGGCCAGCAGCAGCGCGTCAAGGCTCACCTGCTCGGGGTCATACTCCACGCGCACCGTTTCCCGAAAGCCGGTCTCTCCCTTGCAGACGGTCTTGTAATCGGCGTCCGCCTCGCAGGTGCCGTTGGCATAGCCGCTCTCGGCGTCGATAACGCCGGGGATGGACTGCATCAGCTGTTCCATGCCCCAGAAGCAGCCGCCCGCCAGATAGATGACATTGTCTGTGGTATCCATATAGGTGATCTCCTCGTCAGACCGGTCAAAAGCCAGTCCGTCCATGTTTGCTTCCTGTCCGCTCTTTTCCTTCGGCACAGTCTGCTGCCCGGCGGCGCAGCCGCCCAGCAGCAGCACCGAGGCGAAAAGCAGTGCCAATACGCTTCGATACATCGCGTTTCCTCCTTTCAGGGGAAGCGGGGCTCACTCCGCCTCTTGCCCGCCGAGGGCAATGCAATGGCGCACAGCAGGCGCTTTTTTAAATCTCGGGTCAACCCATATCGGCGGCGAGCGCCTGATCGATGAGCTTTTGCAGTGTCTCCGCCTGCTTCTTTTCCGTGATGGCGCCTACGATGGGTTCACCCACGATATTGCCGCTGCGGTCGACCACATAGGTGGTGGGATAGGCAAAGATGTTGGTGGTAAACTTTCCCGCCTCACCATCGGAGTCAAAATACACATTCTGATAGGTGGCGCCCTTCTTGGCCAGCACGTCCTTCGCCTCGGAAATCGCTGCCTCGTCGCCGTCCAGCGTGAAGGTGTTGACGCCGATGAGGGAGCCGCCCTTCTCCGCGAGTTCCTTATTCAGCGCGTCCAGCTCGGCAAGCTCTCCCACGCAGGGATTGCAGGTGGTGAACCAGAAATTCACTACGGTGACGGCGTTGCCGGAGAACAGCTCGTCGCTCTTCACCGTGTTGCCATCCAGGTCTTTACCCTCAAAGGCGGGGAACTTCTGCATACTGCCGTCGTCGGGAGGGGTGCTCGTGTCGCTGCCCGCGGGCATACTCATATCGCCGTCCATGGATTTCTGCATGATCTCGGGATACTTCTCTTCCAACTCGGTCAGCTTGTTTTCAATATTGCTGATCTCCGTGGCCGACTCCTTCAGCCACTCATACTCCTTGTCAGTGAACTGCTCTTTCGCGGCCTCGACGGTATCCAGCAGGAAGTCGCCGTAGTTTTTGCCGTCCTCGATCATGGCCATGCCCTTGTCAGCCGCCATGAACACCTTCTCCCAGAGCTCGGCATTTCCCGACAGGAGCGCGTTTTCCCGCTCCAGCAGCTCCTTGTGCATGGCGAGCGCTTCCTCGGCGGTTTTCGGCTCACCGGTCATGGCGGAGCCGTCTCCGCTCATATCCGCCTGCCTGTCGTTGTCCTTTGCGCCGCAGGCCGCCAGGGCCAGCACCATCAGCACGGCAAAAGCCAGTGCAAAAATTCTCTTCATGTTCATTTTGATTCCTCCATCGTTGTTTTCTTTGGTGTCTCTTCCCCGCTGCCGAAGCCGTAGCGGAAGCACACGGCGTTCGTCGGGCAGGCGCGGACGCACATTCCGCAGCGGATGCACTCGGTATGGTTGGGCGTTTTCGTCACATCCACATCCATCTTGCAGGCTCTGGCGCATTTCCCGCAGGAGATGCACTTATTCTTATCCACCTTCATCTGGAAGAGGGACACCCGGTTGAACAGCGCATAGAACGCGCCCAGCGGGCAGAGCCACTTGCAGAACGGGCGGTAGAACACCACGCTCAGCACGATCACCGACAGCAGGATGCTGAACTTCCATGTAAACAGCTTGCCCAGCGCCGCCCGGATGCCGGCATTGGCAAGGGACAGCGGGATGGCTCCCTCCAGCACGCCCTGCGGACAGAGGTACTTGCAGAAGAAGGGATCGCCCATGCCCACGTCGTTCACAAGGAACGCCGGCAGGAGAACGACCATCACCAGCAGGACGGCGTACTTGAGGTATGTCAGGGGCTTGAGCTTCTTTGTGGAGAGCTTCTTTGTCGGGATCTTATGCAGCAGCTCCTGAAACCAGCCGAAGGGACAGAGGAAGCCGCAGATAAAGCGCCCCAGCAGCACGCCCAGCAGAATGAGAAAGCCTGTGATATAGTAGGAAAAGCTGAACTTCGATGACCCCACCACCGCCTGAAACGCCCCGATGGGACAGGCCCCGGACGCTGCCGGACAGGAGTAGCAGTTCAGTCCCGGCACACAGACGGTCTTCCCCGCGCCCTGATACAGCCCTCCTTTGAGGAAGTTCGGCAGGTGCAGGTTGGTCAGCAGCGTCGCACCCGCCTGGATCCAGCCCCGGAAACGGGACATGGTCTGTGAAACGCCTGAAAACTTTTTACCCAATGCCCACACACTCCAGACATAGTTTGATTGCTTTGCTCAGCACCGTCGCCGCCTCGCCCCGCCAGACGCCGAAGCACAGCATGGCGGCTCCGGCCATCAGCAGCACGATCTGCGCCGCGGCCTTTTTCCCGCAGCTCATTTTTCATCACCCTTTCCGATTTTGTACCCCCATCATAGCGTGGGAGAGTTAAAGTCTCTGTTAAGAACGAAAACTTAACGTAAACCTTATCTATTTTTGCTATAATGAAAACAACACAAAAACGGAGAAATAAAAAGGAGGGCTCTCATGCACCTTTTAGTAATTGAAGATGAACGCGCCCTGTGCGAAACCATCGTCCGCAGCCTGCGGCGGCTGGCCTACAGCGTGGACTACTGCTATGATGGGGAAAAGGCGCTGGCGCTTCTGGGCGTGGAGCGCTACGATCTGGTACTTCTTGATCTGAACCTGCCGAAAAAGGACGGCATGACGGTGCTGCGCACCCTGCGGCAGACTGACCGGGAGACGCGGGTGCTGATCCTCTCCGCCCGCAGTGAGGTGGAGGACAAGGTCGAGGGGCTGGACGCCGGGGCAAACGACTATCTGGCAAAGCCCTTTCATCTTGCCGAGCTGGAGGCCCGCATCCGCAGCCTGACCTTGCGGCAGTTCACCCAGCAGGACGTGCTGCTGAGCTGCGGAGACCTGAGCTTCGACACCCGCTCCCGCACCGCCGCCGTCAGCGGACAGGCGCTGACGCTGACCCGCAAGGAGGCGGGAATCCTGGAATATTTAATGGTGCATCAGGGGCGGCCCGTGAGTCAGGAGGAGCTGATAGATCATGTTTGGGACAACAGCGTGGACAGCTTCAGCAATTCCATTCGCGTCCACATCTCCGCCCTGCGGAAGAAGCTGCGCACCGCGTTGGGCTATGACCCCATCCGCAACCGCATCGGCGAGGGCTATCTGATGGGAGGCGAGGAAGCATGAAGCGGCTCTCCCTGCAGTGGCGCATCACGCTGATGTCCGTCCTGCTCATCGGCATCACCTGCGTGGCCATGAATTTGCTGCTGTGCTCCTCCGGTGTGTACTATATGGACACCATTGCGGACAGCTTACAGGGCGGCGGCACGGTGATCCTGAATGATGGCGGAGCGGCGAGCTTTGACCCGCAGCTCATAGCGCCCAACGAGGAGTTGACCATCGTCGTCGATGGGGTGCAGGGGCGCTTCCGCACCACCAACTGGTACATCACAGCGGCGGTAACACTGCTCAGCGGCATCCTCGCCTATTTTGTCAGCGGACGCGCCCTCAAGCCCCTTCGCAGCTTTGCCTCGCAGGTGGAGCAGGTGCAGCTGAACAATCTTGCCGATATGAGGATCGATGAAGACGCCATTTCGGAGTTCCGGCAGCTGAGCCGCTCGTTCAACCAGATGCTGGAGCGGCTGAACAACGCCTTTGCCGCCCAGCGGCAGTTCACCGGCAACGCCGCCCACGAGCTGCGCACGCCGCTGGCGCTGATGCAGGCGCAGCTGGAGCTGTTTTCCGCGGAGCATCCCGATGTGCGGCCGGAGACGGCGGAATTCCTCACGCTTTTGCGCGAGCAGACGGAGCGGTTGACGCAGATGACCAAGACGCTGCTGGAGATGAGCAATTTGCAGCAGGTGGCGCGGAACGAGCAGATCCAGCTCGCCCCCATGGTCGAGGAGATCTTCACAGATCTCGCGCCGCTGGCGGAGAAGCGAAGCATCACGCTGGATGCGGCGGGCGACGCCGCCCTGACCGGCAGCGACGCGCTGATCTACCGCCTGCTCTTTAATTTGACGGAGAACGCCGTCAAATACAACCGTCCCGGCGGCTCGGTGCGGGTCGAGCTTGCGCAAGGGCAGGAAAAGTGCATCATTCGCGTTTCCGACACCGGCTGCGGCATTCCGGAGGAGTATCAGCGGAGCATTTTCCATCCCTTCTTTCGGGTAGATAAATCCCGCAGCCGCGAGTACGGCGGCGCGGGACTGGGGCTTTCTCTGGTGTGGGAGATCGCCAATCTCCACGGCGGCTCCGTTTGGGTGGAGGAAAGCTCGGACAAGGGCACGACCATCGCGGTAGAGCTGCCGGCAGGGGCAGAAAACGATTCCCCCGGCGCGGATATCCCATAACGGTCCTCGGCTGACTCATGGCGATCGTTTTTCAACCTCCACAACATTACCGCAGCAGCTCTCGATCAGCTCCCTGTCATGGGTGATCACGAGAATGGTTCTGCCGTTCCGCTCTTCGCTTTTCAGCCTTTCCGCAATCAGGCGCATATTTCGCCCATCAAGGCCGCTGGTAGGCTCATCGAGTATCAATATCCTGCGGCCGGAAAAGATGGCGCAGGCAATGGCAAGGCGCTGCTTCTGCCCGCCGGACAGGGTGGACGGGTGCGCATCCCTGTACTCGTAAAGCCCAAACTCTTTCAGCAAATGTCTGGCACGGTCTTTGTTTTCTTCCGTCAATTCGGTATTCAGCAGCAGCTCCTCCGCCACGCTTGCCGTAAAGAACTGCGTTGACGTGTCATTGCCGCAGTAATAGATCTCCCTGCGCCGGACTGCCGCTCTTGCTTTTTTCCCATCTATCAGGATATGACCCCTTGTATGCTTCGCCAGCCCGCAGAGGATCTGCGCAAGTGTGGTTTTCCCCGCGCCGTTTTGTCCCGTTATGGCGGTCACGCTGCCCTTTGGAACGGACAGCGAAATATCCTCAAAAATGACTTCTTTGCGTATTCTTTTCGAGAGCCCTGCTGTCTTCAAGACGGCAGGGTTTTCGTCTAATACGGAGGGAGCGGGAAGGCTCTTTCCCTCGTGCGGAGAGCGCAGCCCCATGCCTAAGATGTCTGCTTCCGGCAGAAGGAGTAAGTCCCGTGGTGCATACTCGGCCGCTATTCTACCCTCCCGCAGATATAAAAACCGGTCTGCGATCCCCATCAGCCAGTCGATCCGATGCTCCGTGAGGAGCAGGGTAAAGCCCTGCTCCTTGAGCTGCCGAAGGGTCTGCGCAAGCTGCCTCGTCCCGGCGGCGTCGAGGTTGGCCGTCGGCTCATCGCACACAAAGACCTTTGGCTTCATGGCATATACGGACGCAATGGCCGCCCGCTGCTTTTCTCCGCTTGAGAGGACGTCAACTGCCCTGTCTCTCAAACGGGACAGCTTCAATGCCTCTATGGCGGCGTCCGTCCTCTCCCGTATCTCCCGGGTGGACAGGCCGTAATTCTCGCAGGGAAAGGCCACCTCTCCGGCAAGCTCGGAGGAAAAGAACTGGCTTTTGGGGTCCTGAAAAACGCTTCCCACCAAACGCCCGATCTCCCATGTGGAAAGCCTTGATATGTCCTTGCCGTCTATCCTCACACTTCCGCTGAAGGCTCCGGGATAATAGGACGGCGCAAGGCCGTTGACAAGCCTTGTCACGGTGGTCTTGCCGCAGCCGGAGAGCCCCGTCAGCACGACGCATTCGCCGCTTTTTACCGAAAGGGAAATGTCCTGTACGCCTCTGTCCGAGTTTTCGTATTGAAAAGAAGCGCGCGTAAGCTCGATCATGCCATGCTCCTTTCCAAAACCAAATAGGAAGCCGTGACTATCGCACATGCGGCTGCCGCGATGCGATCCCGCGCCCCGATCCTTTTCTCATAATAGCTGCCGCGCACACCCGGACGCTCCGCGCCTCTTGCAACGGCGGAAACGGAAAGCTGATCCGCAAGCTGCAATACCCGAAGAAGAAACGGAACCAGCACATACTCCATGCTCTGCACGGGATGTGCGAGCAGCTGTCCCGCCGCAGTCAGCCCCCGGTTTTTCATGGACCTGCCTACGCCTTTCAGCTCCGTCCGCATGGTAGGAAAGAAGCGAAAGACCACAAGAAGCCCGAGAATGAACGGGGTAGGCATACGGAGGCGGGATAAAAACGCGGAGAGCATCCCCGGCGGCGTGGTGATCAGATCCCATGACACCAGAAAGATCGGTGACAGATTCCAGAACATCAGAACATAAAACTCCGAAAAGACCGGCATGCGCAGACCGTGGAAGCGGATGCCGTAGAGCAGCAGCGCCAGCAGCAGATAAAAGCAGCCATAGGACGCGGCAAGGCGGAAGTTCCGCTGTAAGACGAGATAAAGAAGCGCGCCGCCGGTCAGGATGCAGGTGAGCAGCACATTCCCGCCGATCGTTACTCCGGCAAAGACGCACAGCAGCGCCCACAGCTTGACCGGCACCGCAAAGGATGCGTCCGCTCTCATAGGACGCCGGCCTTCTGAAAATGCCTGCGGATCAGCCGACTGCCCACCATGCAGCCTAAAAAGCCCATCAGCGTCGTGAACAGCAGAATAAAGGTCAGCCAGCCGGGAGAGGTGTAGTAACGCACATAGGAATCGATGTAGCTCTGCTCCATGCCGCTTGCCAGCGCAAAATCGTAGTAGGTGTCCCAGAAGAACCAGATGGGCAGCAGATTGACCCCGTTGTATAAAAGGCTCGCCACCGTCCAGGCGGCGGTCAGCCGTTTCGGTTTTTGGCAGGAGCCTTCCTTCCAGAGAATCGCCTCGCAGAGGATCCCCACGAGAACATAATAAGGAAGCAAGAACCAGTTGCCCATCAGCAGGAAAATCACGCCGAGGATCGTCATATAGATCAGCGTCACAAACCGCTTGCCGATCCGGCTGACCATGAGCATATAGACCGGCGCGCAGAGGAACATGGTGATCCCCACCGACAGCACCATGCTGACAAAGTCGTTGGCCATGCAGACCATGTTGATAACGAGCTGGATCACGATCAGCACCGCCGAAAGCAGCACCGTTGTAATAACATCCTTAACAGACCATTTATTTGTTTCTTTCATAAACGCCTCCTTGTTTTCGACACTTTGTTTTCCAATATTACACTTGGAATCCTGTTTATCTCGCAACTTTCTACGCCGTCCACGCCATGCTCTCGCTCTGGAGCTGCGCCATGTGGCGGAACAGGCCGTTCTTTTTCAGCAGCTCGGCCGGAGAACCCATCTCAACCACGCGGCCGCCGGAGAGCAGGACGATCTGGTCGGCGTTCATGACGGTACGCATACGGTGCGCGATGATGAGCACCGTCTTATCCTTGATCAATCCGGACAGCGCCGCCTGCACCGCCGTTTCGTTTTCCACGTCCAGCGAGGCCGTTGCCTCGTCCAGCAAAATCACCGGCGCGTCCTTCAAGATGGCGCGGGCAATGGAGATGCGCTGCCGCTCGCCGCCGGAGAGCCGGGAGCCGTTTTCTCCGATCAGGGTATGGTAGCCCTCCGGCAGCTTGGATACGAAGGCGTCGCACTGCGCCGCCTTCGCCGCCGCCAGCACCTCCTCGTCGGTGGCGTCCCGCTTGCCGAGGCGGATGTTTTCCATCACGGTGTCGGCAAACAGCACCACATCCTGAAATACGATGGCGTAGTTCTTCAGCAGTGCCTCGCCGTCCACCGTGGACACGTCCACGCCGCCCAGCCGCACCGTTCCCTCCGCCGGATCCCAGAAGCGGGCTGCCAGCTTGGCTGCCGTGGACTTGCCGCCGCCGGAGGGGCCCACCAGCGCCGTCACCTGCCCCTGCTTCGCCGTAAAGGAGACGTCTCTTAGCACGTCCTCTTTTTCCCGGTAGGCAAAGGTCACGTGCTCAAAGCGGATGTCGTAGCCGTCGGGATCATATTCGGTCAGTCCGGTCATGCGCTTTTCGCTCTCGATCTCCCGCATACGCTCGATGCGCACCTCGCAGGCGAAAACCGCGGCCATGTTGGCAAACATGGAGCCGATGGGGTCATATACCCGGGTGGCGGCGATAAGGAACATCAGAAACGGGATCAGCGCCAGGTCGCCGCGGCTCATCAGCGTTACCCCCGTGAGGACGGTGGTGGCAATGCCCAGCTTTAAGAAGGATTGCGCCGCCGTGACTACGGAGCCTGTGAACAGCTCGCCCCGGATGGTGTCCCGCTCCGCCTCGTCCAGCCTGCGGTTCAGGTCAGCGATATACCGCGCCTTTTGGTTGCACGCCTTGATCTCCGGCGCGCACTCCAGCACCTCCTGCATGGCGTCAGTGGCCGCGCGGCGGGTGACGAGACCCTTCGTTATATGCCGCTTTTCCATGCGCCGGGAGAGATAGACCATCAGCAGCGACGCGGGCACCACCCACAAAAGAGCCAACGCCATCCGCCAGTCGTAAAGCAGCATGCCTGCGGAAATCAGCGCCGTGGAGAGGAGCGCGCCGTGCATGGCAGGGTAAAAGTGGGAGAAGGCCTTTTCCAGCGTCTCCGTATCCCCCATGATGGTGGTGGTCAGGTCGGTCAGGTCACGGTTTCCGAAGAAGGACAGCGGGAGCTGGCGCAGCACCTCCGCCAGCCGGATGCGGCGGTTGGCGCTTTCCCGGTAGGTAGCTTCGTATAAGGCTTTGTATTGGATCAGGAAGGTCACAAAGAGCGCGGCGAGGGCAAGGACGCCCGCGACCAGAAAGCGCGTAAGCCCCGTCCTTGGGTCTGTGCCGTTTGTCAGCGCCTCTACGATGCCGGAGAGTGTCGTGGCCAGCACGCCTACGGGCAGCATTTTGCTGATGTTGACCAGTACGGACCAGAACACGGCGGACACATAGTCCCTTGCGCCCTTCTCCGTCATGGCGTATTTTTTGCTGATGCGTTCGATCATGCTGCACCTCCTACCTTCCACTGCGCGGCCTTTTGGTATTCCTCCCACATGGCGGCGTATACGCCGCCCTTTTCAAGAAGCTCGTTGTGCTTTCCTTCCTCGGCGATCTCGCCGTCCCGGATGACGAGGATGCGATCCATGTTCCGCACCGTGGACAGGCGGTGGGCGATCATCAACACGGTCTTACCCTTCATCAGCGCCTCGAAGGCCTTTTGTATCTTCGCCTCGTTCTCGGGGTCTGCAAAGGAGCTGGCCTCATCCAGCACCACGATGGGCGCGTCCTTTAAGATCACCCGGGCCAGCGCGATTCGCTGCATCTCGCCGCCGGAGAGGTACACGCCCTTGGCGCCGATCACGGCGTCCAGCCCGCCCGGCGTCTTTCCCAGAATATCGCCGCACTGAGCAAGCTGCGCTGCCCGTAATATCTCATCCTCTGTGGCGCTCGGCCGAGCGGCGCGGATGTTGTCGCGGATGCTCTTCTTAAACAGGCGTACCTCCTGAAAGACAAAGGAGATCTGCTCCATCAGCTCCGCGGTGGGGATGCTGCGCACATCCCGTCCGCCCAGGAGCACCGCCCCTGCCTGCACATCGAAAAAGCGCGGGATCAGCCGGGCGATGGTGGTCTTGCCGCCGCCGGAGGGACCCACCAACGCCCACGCCTCCCCCTGCGGCAGATGGAAGCTCACATTCGTCAGCGCGGGCCTGTCCGCGCCGTCATAGGAAAAGGTGACATTCTCAAAGGAAATTCCTCTGTCCGCGGGCTTGCTTCCGCTGTCCGCCGCAGGCTCGGGAAGGGGCGACTCCCGGAGTATCGCCTCCAGCTTGTTCACTGCCTCGGCGGCCTCCATCTGTGCGTTGACCGCGTACATCAGCCGCTCCATCATAAAGGCAAGCTGGGGCGCGAAGAAAATGTAGAATACCAGATCGGCCAGCACTGCCCAACCGTCTGCCGCTCCGCCTACGAGAACCATCCCCAAGGGCATGAGAAGCAGGAACATGGCGTTCAGCACTACTGTAAACAGGGTGTAGGGCATACGGCACATCATGGCGTAGCCGCTGGCAAGGTCGCGGTAGCTGAGGATGGCGGTATGAAAGCTCTTGAAGGAGTAAACCGTCTGCTGGAATACCTTCACCACCGGGATGCCCCGGACATACTCCGTGGCCTCGGCGGAAATGCGCTCTCCGGCGCGCTGGTATTCCTCAAAGAACTTCATGCCTCTCCCGGTCATCATGGTCATCAGGCAGACAAGCCCGATGATCATGGGGATCAGGCAGGCAAGCCCCATGCGCCAGTCAAAGACGAAGAGCAGTCCCACCGCCAGTATCGGCGTTACGATTCCGCCCACCGCGTCGGGGATGGTGTGGGCAAGGAGCGTTTCTGTCAGCGCCGCGTTGTCGTCGATCTGCTTGCGCAGCCGTCCCGTGAGGTTGGCGTTAAAGTACCCCAACGGCAGGTCAATGAGATGAGCGGCCGCCGCCTTTCGCATATTCGTCGCCACCCGGAAGGCCGCAAGGTGCGTGCACATAAGCCCGGCGAAATAGATCGCTGCGCTCAGAAGTGCCGCCGCCAGCGCATACCAGCCGTAGCGGGCAAGCCCTGCCGGAACGCCGCCTCCCGGCGTTAAAATGCCCCTGGCCGCGTACCAGACAAAAACGAATGGGAAAATGCCGACCGCCGCCGAAACGCCGGACAGCCCGCAGCCCAAGACGGACAGCCACTTATGCCCTCCGGCGTATTCCAGCAGCCTGCCCAGCACCGGCGGCTGCTTTTCTTTTTTCTGTTTGCTCATATTCCGTGTTCCTTTCTTAAAATATATGGATTTGGTGGAGGATGTGCCGCATCGGTTAGAGGCGACTAACCAACAGTTATTTTTTTAAGGCTCATTCGAGCCTTAAAAGTCCGCTCCAGCCGGAGTGGAAAAAGATAGCCAGTTCATCAACGTATTTCATGGCTTCCTCTCTCGGCATGTTGTGGACGATGGTTTCACACACCGCCGTAAAGTAAGCTCTTGTGATCATGTGATGAAGCTGACGAGTCATGCTCCCGGAGAGCATACCGTTTTTTCTGAGGAGGGCGTAGTATTCTTCGGATCGATCGACCTCCAGTTCCACCAGCACCTCGATGAAATCCGCGTAGCCCGTTCCCTCCGCCCGGCAGAGGATCAGCTTGAATTCGTCGAAATGGTCGTACATGAACGCGACAAGCTCGTGCAGGTGTTGGGTGGAAAGCTCCAGACTGTCTTTTGCTCTCCCTTCCGGGATGAGGTCAAAATAATCATCCTGTGCCGCCTTGAAGCGGGTGAGCAGCTCCTTTGCGGTCTCACCCACAAGGTCTTCAAACAGAGCGGTCTTATCCGGGTAGTAGCCGTAGAAGGCACCCTTCGTGAAGCCTGCCTCCGCGACGATTTTATTCAGAGATGCGTCCTTAAAACCTTTTTCCAGAAATTCTTTTTTCCCAACTTCGAGGATCTTCCTTTGGGTTTCCGTTCGTTCCATTTCCTACGCCTCCTGATATACCAGCAGTACATACCACTGGTATATTATAACCGCGTAGATTTGGTTTGTCAATGGGAGTGACACATTTTATACTAAACACATATACCCTTGCTTGGAGGATTCGCGATATTCTTTTGCGCATGGAAGGGAGTTCATACAGCCATATATGGAATCTCCAGCGAAATGCCTGCGGCACTTCGCTGGAAAAGCACTTAAAACAGCAGCTATGGCTGATTTTTTGACTTGCCCTTCATCTCACCCATTCTATCACCGCAAAATATCCTTTGCAACGCAAATGGTTCATCGGAGTGCCGCCTGCGCGAGGCAATCTCTGACCGCTTCACGAATGGCATCGCTGGTAAATGTTGCGGATGAAACGGCATCCACATCCCAAGTCTGCGCCTCCACGATCCGGGAAGGGAGTTCATCTATTGCGCGGTCTGAGATATTTACTGTTTCGCTGTGAGATAGGACATGTACAGACAATATGCTACTCCCGTCAAACTCTACCTCTACGGTAACCGGACCGGAATAACCTTCAGCGGAAGCCGTATAAACGCCCGCCGTGTAGATGTCTCCCGATTTGCCGCATCCTGCGCACAGCAGCAGCGCACCCACCAGCACGGAGAACAGCACTGATTGCACCCCTTTTTTCATGTGTTCGAACCTCCTGTTTTTTTGTTCTGCTCCGTTATCCTGAAGGGGAGGCATACCGGAACATTTAATACCGGATGTGTAATGACCTCCGCTTCTACATCAAAGATTTCCCGCAACGCCTGCTGGGTAATAACCTCTTGCGGCGTACCTGCGTTGTGCAGTGTCCCGTCTTTGATCGCCACCAAATAGTCGGAAAACATGATGGCATGATTTAAATCATGAAGAACCATTACGATGGTAACACCATTTTCCCGGTTGAGGCGGCGCAGAAGGTACAATATATCCAGTTGGTGCGAGATGTCCAAATAGGTCGTGGGTTCATCCAGAAACAGCAATCCGGTTTTCTGCGCCAACGCCATGGCGATCCATGCCCGCTGTTGTTGACCTCCCGAAAGTCTCTCCATTTCTCTGTGTTCAAGGGAACTCATGCCTGTACTGGCAAGAGCCCACTGAATGATCTCCCGATCCTTTTCACCGAGACCGCTCAGCGCCGACCTATAAGGAAAACGCCCGTATTCCACAAGGTCGCCGACTGTGATGCCGGCAGGGGCTTGCGCTCCCTGCGGCAGCAGCGCAAGCCTCTGGGCAACACGCTTTGTCGGCATTTCGTGGATCGCTTCGCCATCAAGATATACTGCGCCGGAATCCGGGGAAATGATCCGGCACAGTGTCTTCAGTATGGTGGATTTTCCAGAGCCGTTGGAGCCTATCAAGGTGGTTATGCTGCCTTCAGGGATTTTTAAGTCAAGCCCCCTGAAGACGGCCTCCCCGTTATATCCGGCAGACAAACCCTTTGCCTGCATATGTGAAAGCATAGACATCCTCCCTTAAAAATACCTGCGGAGCAGGAACAGAAAATACGGAGCCGAAAGCACGGAGATCACGATACCAACCGGGATATCCCTCGGCTGAAAGGCAGACCGTCCCAACGTGTCTGCCAAAAGCAACAGCAGCGCCCCCAGCAGCATGGAGGCAGGCATAAGGGCATGGTGTCTGCCTCCGATCAACCTTCGTGCCATATGCGGCGCTACCAGTCCCACAAAACCGATCCCTCCGCTGACGGCAACGCAGGCAGAGGTAAGAGCCACCGATGCAATCAGGAGCAGTCTTAACTCCCTCTCTACGGCTATCCCCAGAGAAATGGCCGTATTCTCTCCTAAGAGCAGAATATCCAGTATATTCGACTTTGTAAGAAGAAAAGGAACCAGTATGAGCATATATGGCAACAGGGCAAGAACCTGATGCCAGCTCGTTCCCCAAATATTTCCTGCAAGCCATCTTGCCACGAGTTGATAGCTGCTGTTGTCCATGTTCGCGGCCATGATCAGCATAAAAGAAGAAAATAGGGACGCAAGCCCGATGCCGCCCAACAGAAAATATATTGGGATGAGTTTTCCGTTCCTCTTTGCAAAAAGATACAGCAGTCCCGTTGTGCAAAGCCCGCCCGCTATGGCAAATATCGGCTGGTACGCCATGGTACGTATATGCAGTGCAGGGAAAAATGTCAGGAACAGCATAACGGCAAATCCCGCCCCTGCGTTTATGCCCAATATCCCCGGATCGGCCAGCGGATTCCCCGTGACAGTCTGCATAACGCATCCGGCAAGTGCCAGACCCATCCCACATAGAACGGCGAGGACGATTCTCGGAACGCGAAACTGCGCTACGACTACGGAGGCTCCATCCGTATGCGGTTGGAATATGCTGTGAACCGCAGTCGAGAAGGAAATTCTTGCGTAACCACTGTTAACGGATAAGATAGCCGCAGCTACAATCAGGATAAGAAGACCGTTGAGGATAAGGAGCTGTCTGGTTTTCTTTTTCATAAGACCATGCCCTCCTTCCTGAAAGTAAGCGCAAAAAAGACGGGCACGCCGAGGATGGATACCAGTGCGCCGACAGGCGTATCAAAAGGGGCGTTTATCATGCGCGCCGCAATATCCGACAGCACCAGCACAACGCCGCCCATGAGCGCAGACACGGGAACCAGCCTGCGGTAATCACCGCCCACAAGAAGTCGGGATATATGCGGCACAATAAGCCCGATAAATGCGATGCCTCCCACGAGCGATACACTGGCTCCCGCAAGCAGCAACACCACAAGCATACCGAAAAGCCTGACCGTGCGGACATTTACGCCCAAGCTGGCGGCGCTATCTTCTCCCAGTGCCAGCGCTGATAGTCGGCTCGATAAAAGTAAACCAAGCGCACTGGCTGAGAGAATCACCGGGGACAGCATTTTCAAGCTTTGCCATGTCACGCCGGACAAACTTCCCGCGCTCCAGAAAGAAAGGGATTTCACGATTCCAAACGCCAGAGAAACCGCCTGACTCAACGCGGTAAGCAGGGCTGATACAGCAGCGCCTGCCAGAATGAACCGGAAAGATTCGGATCTATGTTTGCCGGCGCCGAAACCATAGACCATGAATACCGCAAGAGCGGCTCCGGCAAAGGCGGCGCATGTTTTCACGATGTCTGGTGCGGCGGGAAACAGAATTGCGGACAGTGCAACAAAGAAACCGGCTCCCGCATTGATCCCCAGAAGGCCGGCGTCCGACAGGGGGTTTCTGGTAATTCCCTGCATCACAGCGCCGGAGAGAGCGAAGGCCATTCCTGTCAGCCCGGCAGCCAGCGCCCTGGGCATACGCATTTCCAACATAATCATTCCAACACCGGAAGCCTTAGCGGGGGACATAACCGTTTCCGCAAAGACCTTGAAGCTACCGCCAGCAATGCCGGTGCAGACGGAGAGAACCATTGAGAACCCAAGCAGCAGCACCAATGCGGCAAGAATAATCAGAAAAGCCGGCGCGGAGCGTTTGTATCTCTCTTGTCTCTGCGATATTCCCGCAACCGCGCCTGTTTCCTTACTCAACGTCCCCATGGTTCAGAATCGCGTTCGCGAGCTTTTCCAAATAGAGTTCCTTTCCCATCGCCGTAAAAGCCATATTATACTGATCTTCGTTGATACCAAAGTAAACGTTGCCGGCTTTGACCGCTTTCATATTCTTCCACACGGCAAGGTTCCCCGTGTCTCCAGCTCTGCCGTCGTCGCTAAAGAAGAAGATGTGATCTGCATCGATCAGGGAAAAGTATTCCGCATCGACCACTTCACCCCAGACATTCTCCGGTACTCCGGCTGATGGTGTGAGTTTCAGCTCATCGTAGACAAGCTCACCCGGCCCGCCGCTGCGATAGATGTAATAGGAACCAAAATGAACGGAATTGGCCTCCAATACAGCAAAGGTTTCGTCCCCAATCATATCCCTGATTCTCGCCGCAAGCTCCGCAGCTTTGACGTCGTAGTCGGCAAGCCATTTTTCTACGGCTGCTTCTTTATCAAACCACTGCCCCAGTTGCTTAAATCTTCCGCGCCAGTTAACATAGCTTATGTCATCATCGATCATGACCGTGGGAGCAATAGCCGCGAGTTGTTCATAAACCTTCTCGTGGCGAATATTCATAATGATCAGATCAGGCTTTAACTCCGCGATCTTTTCGAGGTTCAGGTCTCCGGTAGAAGAAGACCCGGAGTAATTGCCGACAACCTCAATACCTCTTTCGGCAAAAAGCGTTGTCAGATGTTTGGGGACAGACACCCCATCGAACATGCTGGTATTAGCCGAGGCAATTACCTTCATATCCAGAATAAGAAGTTCCTCTGTCAAGCCAGCTACATCAACGATGCGCTGTGGATTTGCCGGGATGGCAACCTCGCCCTTCATATCCGTTACCGTGACGGTATCCGAGACCGATCCCTGCGGCGTGGTATCCGTTCCAGCACAGGCTGCAAGAGCAAACACAAGCACAAGGCACAACATGAGCATTGCGGATTTTTTCATTCTGATGACCTCCTGAGTAATAAATCTTTAGTTAGAGTAAGCTAACCAACGGGCGCGCATAGCGAAATAACAGAACAGCTGAGTCTTTTAACCGTGTGGGGTCAACCTTTTCTAACCGCCTACCATTATACAGTCGGCGAAAGGAAAAATCCCCCCGAAAACGCCATGTCTTTCCCCTAAAGCGCCATGATGCTCAGTGCAGTAATAGAATAATTCATAAAGCTATGCTATAATCAGAATCATTGCTCAATAGACAAATTACAATTTGTGGAGAGGAGCAAGTGATATGATGAACGGACAAATCAATGATTTGTTGGCCAATATAATTTCCATGTATGCACCCCAATTTGGTAGAACAATCACAAAAAAAGTTGCATTAAATCTTGCTATGACAGCTATTGAGTGTCAGATTGAGAATACGTCCGGCGATACTTATGCGTTGATGAGAACAGCACTTTCAGAATGTGGAACTATCCTTGAGGAAAACATAGAAGATGGTATAATTTCTGGAGTGATTTTATCGGGTGCCGCAAATATGAATCCTGCATTTCTTCTGCTCAAGGCTGATGGAACCAGTATCCATCTTGCGGTAAACGAAAAAGATGGCCTAATCAAACAGCATACAGCGGAACGAGCAATAGATGCGTTTAAATCGGCGTTTGCCAACGCTAAAGGCTCATAAATTCCAGTTTGTCTGCCTATCGAGCGGCTCGTTCCAAATGGATCGAGCCGCTTTTGCTTACATCATCCGCTGCCCCTGCCGCTGCTCCGGGAAGGGCGGGTCCAGGCGGCGCAGAAGGCCGAACTCTGTTATTGTCACGCAGTCGTTTTCCATGCAGTCCTGACCGTATTTCTCAAAATCCATGTAGCCGTCCAGCTCATAGATGGCTTCATCATCCAGCCCCAGCGTTTCCTGTAATCGCTGCTGACCGTAACCGTAGGCATCCTCCGTGATGCGCTGGTAGTTGTCCAGATTACGCAGGAGCTCACAGGCCCGGTGCAGGGTTTCCGGTTTCTCGGCCTCCAGCACAGCGGCGCAGGTCAGAAGCATCCCGTCCTTCTGCCAGATGTCCTCCAAGGCTTCGGCAAAATCGTTGTAATCCTCCACGGCGGGGCAATCCGTATCACGGATCAGCTCCCCGATGTAAGGCGCCTTGAAGCGAATGTCACAGAGCATGGCATCCGCGAAAACATCAATATCGAGGTAATTTTTCACAGCGTCCAGGTATTCCTCGTCAGCGGGGAGGACGAGGGTGTAGTCCGGCTTTCCCTCGACACGCAGCGTCATACGGAGCATTTCATCCCTGCTCTCATCCCGCCAAGGCTCTGCCGGCGAAAGATAGCTGCGGTCGATCCCCATATCCGGTGTCAGCAAGCTGCGGGCGTTGGGAACAAAGGCACTGTACCGGGCGTAGTTGTATCCCTGCGGATCAACAAGGAAACCGTCCTTTCCCTCCGCGTGGAGGATGAGCAGGCAGTGCCTTGCAGTATCATCGTGTCGGATGGCGTTTTTATTCTCTGCGATGAAATCGTAATCAGCCAGCAGTGCGCGGCTGAACTGCTTGAACCGCGGGCTTGGCAGCTCGATGACCTTATCCACGGCGCAGGGGTCTGCCTCACACTCAGTCTGCTTACACTTCAGTTCCGCCTGAATGATCATCGCGAAAGCCCTCCCATCACCATGTGGCTGCTTTGACCACCGTTCATCACTTCCTCCATGCTGGTATAGCCCTTATAGGCGATGTAACCCCGGTCGGTGAACACCCCGTCCTCCTCATTCATGCGCTCCGTGCCGTACTTTTCATAGTCATAAAAAGCATCGAGGTTTTCGTCATACTCGAAGCGGCCGGACTGGCGGATCATATACTTGCCGTAGTCCTCCGGCGTATGTGTGCCGGGGGCGAAGTCAAACAGGTCAAGGCTTTCCGCAAGGTTTTTGATCTGTGCCGCGGACTTTGGCTCTGCCAGCGTGACCACGGCGCCCAGCTTTTCCATATCCGCTTTTGATAACCCATCCGTTGCCCCTGCCAGTTCGTTGAGGTCGGAGAGGTTTTCATACTTCATATCCAACAGGACATCCACCTCGTTGGGGAGCTGACTGTCCTCCAGCCGCAGGCGGACATCGGCGGAGTCTGTGATGCCCCCGCGAAGGAGGGCACGGTCGATTTCCTCCTGTTCCATGGGGAGGTACAGCCATGTGATGTGTTCGGTGTCCTCCGGCTCGGCTTTGGAGGTCACCGCAACGGTGATGGCGTTCGGCTCGTAGTAATAGCAGGGGAAAAACCGGCCATCATAGATCTGCTCTAACTTCATGCCGTTGTCGTAGACCACACCGTAGGGGGTGATCGTGCCGCTGCCGCTTTCAATGAGCTGCCGTGCGGTTCCCTTGCCGTCCAGTTTGTTCAGCTCATCCACACTTGCGCTGCCGCCGTGCAGGTTCATGTAATGGTCGCGGCCGATGGCGGCGAGGTCGGAAAAGTCGGTAATGACCGTGGCTTGCTGGCAGCAGAAGGTCAGGTTGATGAGATCCTTCGGCTCGAACAGCTCCAGCTTGTGGGCCATCGCCTGAAACTGCGCGGCTTCGCCGGTGTCGAAGCTTTCCAGCCGTTTGGCGAGGTAGTTCAGCTCCTCCACATTGACCGTGAGCATTTCCGTGCGTTTGAGCACAAAGAAAAAGCTATCAACCTCCTCCACCTTGCAGTCCGCCTTGACCGCGTCACCAATTTCCAACGCCTCCAACAGTTCCATGCAGTGTGCGTACTGGTCATGCGGAATGGGAAACGGGATGGTCGCCACGCCGTATTCCGGGTGGTTGGGATTACCGAGAACCGCTTGAATCATCATGTTATCTCCTCCGTCTTTCTTTCCAGATTTAAGACCACCTCGCCGTACCTGCACAGCAGGAGTGCTCCGAGGATGAGCCGAAAGGCTCTATCACTGACCAGCTCGGAAAAAGCAAGGTCTTCTATCACGATGTTATCACCGCCAACGGAAATGGTTTTCGCCGCCTGATAAATGCTGTACAGCTCCGGGTGAATACCGGAGAGGCGGATGGCGGGGAAGTCGAAGCCGCTGCTGTCGAAATGCCAGAGGACTCTTTGCCAAAGCTCCTCATCGGCGGTAAGCAGAAGCAGCGCAGCCGCATTGCGCTCGGACATACCGTAGCAGCGGTTTTTCCAATGCGTCCATCGTTCTCTGTGGGCATCACTGAGGAAGAAGCAAAAGGGCTGCCGGTTCAGCTCATCTCGCAGCCGTCTTTGCAGCGGGCGGAACAACCTTCCGCCAAAGCACTCCCGCGCCAGAGCATTCAGCTCCACCACGCCGGCCTCGATGCGCTCCTCCAGACAGACGCATTCATTCAGGTGGCAGGGGTGTCCGCTGTCATATCTCGTGCAGTCTTTGCAGCGCACATCGTCGGCACTGTAGCGAAAGCTGCTGCGGATGCGTCCGCTTCTGCGAGGCTGATGACGGGGTGGCGTCATCATCTGCACCTCTGCGGCGAACAGGGGTGTGAACTTCATAAAGTATCGCGTCAAGCAAATCCACTCCTTTTTTGAAAATAAAAAAGGGCCGGAGTCTTATTGCTAAAACTCCGGCCCATGCCATGCTGCTATTACATTGTCTGCTCCTGCGAGGCTCGTTCCAATGCTTCCTCCTGCTGACGGACGCGCTCGTCCAGATCCGGCACGCACACCCTGATCTGCTGCTGGATTCCGCGGATCATTTCTTCCTGCATATCCGTCAGCTCAAAGAAGTCCTCATCCACGGAATCGGCGCAGCAGCGGAATATCTCAGTCAGCTGCTCCGGGCTGAAAAGCTGTTCCTTTGGGATAAGCCCGGAGCGTGTGGCGAAATCCTGCTTGGCGGCATCGTAGTTCTCCATGAAATAGTGCCCGTGTACCACGCCCGTGCGGTCATAGTCCCAATCCCATGTGACGAATTGAACGCCGTATTTGCTTGGAGTACCTGCCAGCACCGTGGCGCCAAAGTCAGCGAGGATGCGGTAGTCGCCATCCAGTCCACTGGCTTTGAGCTGCGGAGCGGTTTCCATAGCGGCCATATACTCCAGCGTCTTCGCGGCGATGTCCTCGACGCGATATAGGGCATCCTCTGCCTGGGGCGTGTCCGCGTCCTCCCGACGATAGAACACACTGCCCTTGCCGGTGATGCGGCAGAGGGGTGCGCCGTTCCAAAGGACAGGCAACTGCTCTCCCTCCACCGGCAGGGTTCCAAAGCCTGCACGGTGCAGGGGAATACGGACCTCTTCAAGGTAGCGAAGCTGACGGCTTGTGTTTTGGGTGTCCATGTGAGCGATCCTCCTGTTGTAAAAAAATAAGGCCGGAGAGGTCTTCTCCAGCCTGTCGTTTCAGACGCTGCAGCCAGCGCCCTTTTAGAAATTGAAAAAGGGCGCCGCTTTTTCAGCTGTCAAAGCCGACAAAACGACGCCCAAATATTTGTGATACTTTTTCTGCGATGATGCCGCTTTTTTCGAGAGAAAAGTCCTCTCTAAAAGGGCGCTGGAGGTTGGAAACTGTCCAGGACATGAGATCCTCCAGTTCAAATCCGGTCAGTTGCTCCGAAACCTCCATAAAAATCTATGGTTCAAAAGAAGAAATCCGGGCTCGAAAAAGCCCGGAAACGGTTGATGCGCCTGGCTTTGCGCCAGACGCATCTATACCGGTAATTCTTTATGGCGGAGTAGGAGGGATTCGAACCCTCGAGCCGTGTTAGCGGCTACACGATTTCCAGTCGTGCTCGTTATGACCACTTCGATACTACTCCATATTCTGTTTCAACTGCCCTCTCAAGCCGTTTCGCTCAAGCGCTCTCGTGTGACAGCGATATGTATTATAACAGATATTCTCCATTCGTCAAGTACTTTTTGAAAATTTCTTTTTATTTTTTTAGGCCCACAGTACACCTCGGGCAGATGGTCCCACGCCGGACCGATTGGGGAATCCAGGAATGCCCGGGCGTGGGTTCTGCTCCAAAAATTCGTTCTGATGGAACGGCACTCTCAAATCTGATCCAAGCTCCCCTCACTCGGCCGCTTCTCGAACACCTGCCCCCTCTCCCCTGCTTGACATAGATCTGTCACGCCTCCTTCAGTATTTTTTCTGTAAATAGTAGGTCCCACACCGGCCCCACAGCCGGGTGTCCAGGTTTTCCTTTCTGATGTCTGCCACCTGCCGAAAGACCGGTGCGCCCCGAATGCAGGCTCCTACAAAATAGAGGGCTCCGCAGCTGCGGCACCGCATATAGTGGCAGACGGTATAATGCTGTTCGGCTTCCAACACTGCATTGGTGTCCTCCAGCGGGCAGTCGCCGGCGAACAGTTCCACATTACCCTGCCGCTCCAGTTCCATAAGTTTCTGGAGAAGTTGGTCATATTGGTGATAGGAGCCGCCGCTGGCTTCCTTCATCTGTGCCGCCAGCTGACCACAGGAGGGACAAATCAGGTTTTTGTTTTTCATCCTTCTCCCTCCCATTACAAATTACTTTCTACAATCATTGCACTGGTGTGGGTCAGTGCTGTTTCCATCCACTCCAAGATAGAGCGGAGGAAGGCTGCTTCCTCTGCGGTCATGCTCGGCAAGCTATCCCGGACAAGGAGTATCCAGCGTTCCCAGTCCTCTTTCCCGATCCAGTTGTCAAAGCAGAGGTCAAATTCCTCCTGTACTTCTCCATTGGTGGGGTCTTTGACCGGAAAGAGCTGCCTCAGCGCGGGGATCAGCAGCCGCTCACAATCCGGCCAGCCGATGGTGAGGATGGAGCGGTAGCAGTTCCAGTCCCCCCACTGCGGGTCATTCCCACAGTCTGGACGAAGGGGCAGGAAGGTCAGATGGATCTTCTCGCCCCTTTGGGCGTAGAGCCGAGGCGTGAGGTCGATCCGCTTTTCTCGGCTGCGGGGTGGCAAGAAGCCATGGTAGATTGGGACGGTTAGAGCTTCCATCAGTTTCTGCTTCTCGGTGGCATCCATGTGATTAAATTGGGTGCGAGATAGTTTTTCGTTCATGGCAAGTCCTCTTTCAATTCGCCACGGCAGACCGTGATTCCATATCCAACAAAAATCCGTTTGGATATTCCACTTGCAGCATATCTTCTTTTTGTGTGTCATCCAGAAAGGTGACCGTTCCGGTGCCAAAATCCATCTTATACCACGCTTGCACCATCATTTGTCCTCCTACAGCCGATCCAGATTCTCTTGCAAATCTCCTTGCATCAAATGTTGGGCAATGGCCTGGTTCAGTTCCTTATGGGGGTGATAAGATGCCTGTTCTGCATCATGGACACATTCTTTCATCAACACTTCCGGAGAGACGTCTTCCCGCTTGCCATAAAGGTGGCCGAAGGCATAGCACACTGACTTGAGAAAGTCGAAAATGTAGTCGTGATTTCCACGCATACTGGGCAGGTCGTTGAAAGAACCCATACCACCATATGCCCGAAGATGGTGGGTGACCTCCTGCCGCTGGGTCCAGTCCTGAATGTCCCGCTCCAGCCAGTCGATCCAGTTTTGAAATTCTGGATGGTCTGCCAGAAGGATGGAGCGCAGACAGGTCAGAGCTTCGGTATAAATATCTGTCTGTTTCATCAGAACCCTCCTGATTCTTTTAACGCTCCATCATAGGTGTGGCTTTCCCAGATGGCCTCAAATTCCGCTTTCTCTATGACGCAGGCGCGGAATTCCTCGCCCCAGACATGGGCGTTCAATTCCTCCACGGTGGGGATGGGCGTGATTTCAATAGCTCCATCGTAAAGGTCGGGTATGTTGCGGGTGTGACCGTCCGCAAAGATGTCAATGGAGCGGAGAGCCAGCCGCTCATTTTCGGTATCCACTTCATAGAGGATGACGGTTGGTTCTCCCTCCGGTGCCCCTTCCCAAAAGAGCTTGATGTACTCAATGTTAAGGCCAAGCTGTTTTGTCCAGAAATAGCCGGTCTGTTTTGTCGCATAGCCGGATTGTTTTGTCACGACAGCCGAGCTAATCTGTCGTTGAAGCCGGTCTGTTTTGGCATCGCTATATCATAAAAGGGAAAAGAGAGGTGCCGTTCTTGGTAGAACGGCACCTCTCTTCAACTTGAGACTATTGGAATTGATACAGCATAACAGCATTGATATTTTGGTTGTCGCTGCTGTACATGATGGGACGATATTCACCTTCTGGAAGGGAACTCAGATCGAGCGTTCCTGTAAGAGCACCACCAACGGCAGATAGGGTATACACCTCTTCAGACACCTCATCGATAAATCCAATATAGATTGTTCTGGAAGCAGAGGCCCAAGTGCAATGAACGGCCATTGCCTTTGTTTTTTCATTGGGCAACAGAATGGTATCGTCTGCTTTTGAATATTGAGATTCATCAATATTGACGCACACAAGTTCTCCTTTTGGCGTACTCTCAGAGAATTCCACAGGCTCATCTACAAAGTATTCACTTAAATCCACCACATCAGCAAATGGAAGAACAGAAGCCGGAGGAACGATGGCATCGCTGTCATCCTTGTCTGGAACCTCCGATACAGAATCCTTAGTAGAACAAGCAGCTAACATGGCAACCACCACGATTGCTAACAATAGCCCTAATCCTCGATGAATTCCCTTTTTCATGGTTATTTTACCTCGTACTGCATAGCTCCGGTGATGCTCTTACTTCCGCCATTCACAATGCAAACCTTATAATCTCCATCTGGAACACCACTGGAGTTGACTCTCTTGCTGTTAATATCTCCACCTTCATAGGTAACAGTGTATGTTACCCGGGTGTCCACATTATACCAGCCGATTTTTACATCCTGAGAAGAGGGACTCCATGTGCAGGAGTTGATAGTAAGTACAGCATCTTCACCAGAAATGTAGTATGTTTCGCTGGAAGTCTTTCTGGAACCGGAACCCAAAGAGGTGAACGAAAGAGACAGGCTCGACTTCGGCACGATATTGGTTTCCTCCGTGGCTACCGGTTCATACGGGACTTCTTCAACAGCAAAAGCCGTGCAGGACAACGAGAACACCATTGCGAGAGCTAACACAGCCGACAGGACTTTCTTCATGGTACTTTCCTCCTTTTCTTGGAACCGTTGATACTTGTTAGGTAGCTACCATCTTCATTATACTGAATAATTTCGTATATGGCAACCTAAATTTTGTGTTTTGCATATATTTTTTCGGTTTTGCTTCTTGTTTTTAGTTGGATATGCTATTATTATGACAGCTCAAAAAATGAGGCAAGAGGAAGCAATGAGTCCAATCACTGGAAACAAGCACATTTCCAATAATTACAACGACTCAATGCTCCCTCTCACAAACCATGATTAGTATAGCACAGTATGAATTGTCCTGCAACGGGGACACTACCAAAATTTTAAGCAAAGAGAGCAGCCTATGTCCAATCTGTGGAGGAGCACTTAAAGTTCATGGAACCTGTACGCGGAAAGTCCGATATGGAGACTGCATACACAAATACCATCTCAGAGTATTAAAGTGCCAGTGCTGTGGAAAAACACACAGAGAGTTACCGGATAGCCTCATTCCATATAAGCGATATGGAGTGGAAGCATTCTGTGAGATTGCCGAATCTACAGAAGCCCGACATACCTGTGAAACATCTACCTGGCTGCGCATCCGATCCTGGCTTGCGTGGTTCATCTGTTATGCCCAAAATATTGCAACCGGATTGATTGCAGCCAACCTCCTTCCGATGACATTTCACCCCGGCTACACTCTGCGCCAGCAGACGGTGCATTTTGTCCGGCTGGTAGCAAACAGCGGAAATTGGATACAGCACCGTTCCGCCATGACAATGGATTTTCCTCCGGCTATACTGGTGTCATGCCAATAAAACAGGAGGCGATTCCAGCATGGAAATGAAAAACAGGAAGCTCGCCGCAGAGATTGCAGAGGAGCGAATGTCTATGATTGCACCGCTGCTGTCCCAAAACATGGATAGCAGACGGGTGGAACAGCTACGACAGGAGATATGCGAACGAAACCAGATTTCCCAACGAACTCTGGAACGGTATCTCTGCGCATATTTGAATGGAGGTTTTGAAGCACTGAAACCGCAGAGCAGGAGCAGCCAAAGTAACTACAAAATTCCACAAGAGCTACTGGATGAGGCAATCCAGCTACGCAGGGAACTTCCCAGCAGGAGCATCCCTACAATTATTAAAATCCTGGAGTTGGAGAAGAAGGCTCCTCCCGGATTTCTGAAGCGAACCACATTGCAGGATGCTTTGAGCCGTGCAGGGTATTCCACCGCAATGATGAAGCTTTACAATGACAAAGGGTACGCTTCCCAACGATTTCAACGGCTGCACCGGCATGACCTGTGGCAAGGAGATATTAAATATGGACTTGTGCTCAATCTTGGCGGTGTACAGACACAGACCTACTTCTCCTGCCTGATTGACGATGCTACCAGATACATTCTCCACGGTGAGTTTTACGGGACGATGGAGCAAGGTATTGTAGAAGACACCCTGCAAAAAGCCATGCTGAAATTTGGGCTTCCACGGAGACTCTATTTTGACAATGGGACGCAGTACCGAACACGCTGGATGAAGCGCGCCTGCGATTTGCTTGGTATCCGGCTGATCTATGCAAAGCCCAGAAATCCACAGGGCAAAGGCAAACAGGAGCGATTTAACCAAACGATGGATGCTTTTTTAGCAGAGGTAAGTCTACATCCACCAGAGAGCCTGCAAGAATTGAACACAAAATTCCAAGCATGGCTACATGAATGTTACCACTCCAAACCGCATAGTGCTCTTGGCACAACGCCAGAAATTGCATTTAAGTCCGATTCCATGCCTCCACGATTTGTGGACAAGGCTCTGATGGCACGAGCATTTTTGCATTGTGAATCCCGTAAGGCCGACAAGAGTGGTGTAATTAGTTTTGGCGGAAAACGATATGACCTTGGCATTGCTTTTGCCGGCAAGCAGGTTGATGTAGTCTATGACCCAATCTGTACAGAGATCCTTACGATTGAGACACCAGACCATGAGCCGTTTCAAGTGCGGCAGATTGTAGTTGGCGAAAAAGTTGCACCGAAGCCAAAACGAAAAGAGATTGAGCGTATTCCCGTTGACCATTCCCGTCTATTGGATGCCATAACGGAACCATACCAAGACAAGCAGCGCAGGAGGGCGATTTCCTACACCACAGAAATTGAAAAGGGGTGACAAGCATGTACGAGGAATTTTTTGAAATGACACATACCCCTTTTGTACGGGGCATTCCTGTTGACAATCTCTATGAAGACCAGGATACCGAAGAAGTCTATAACCGTCTGCTCTATGCTGCCAGCCGCCAGCTTTTTGCTCTTGTGGTTGGGGATGCGGGCACGGGGAAGACAACGGCTCTGCGCCGCCTGAAAAGCGTCTTAGATGGGCAAGATTACACCGTACTCTACCTTTCTGAATCTAAACTTACCCCGAGACACTTCTACAACGGTCTTCTGGAGCAGCTGGGGTGTGAAACACGGTTCTACCGAGGTGACGCAAGGAATCTACTGCACCACGAAATTGAAATTATGCGTGGAGTTGGACACCGAAAACTGGTTGTGATTGTGGATGAAGGGCATCTACTCTCTAAGGAAATGCTGGAGGAAATCCGCTTCTTACTCAACTACAAAATGGATTCTGAAAATCCCCTCGCACTCATTTTGGCTGGCCAGACGGAGCTATGGGAGAAACTACGGCTGCAAGCGTACAGAGCGATCCTCCACAGGGTTGATATTCAGTGCTTTCTGATGCCTTACGAATACGCTCAGACGAAAGCCTATATTGAGAAGCAACTGACCTATGCTGGACACCCCAACGCAATCTTCTCTGAGGACGCCATGAAAGCAGTCCACTCTTTCTCATCCGGCATCCCGAGACTGATTAACCGGGCCTGTACCCAGTCTCTTGTCTACGCATACCAAAACCGCCGGGCCATTATTGATGACCGGATGGTACAACTCGTCCTGGAGGGCGAGGTTTCTTGAATACCGGAAAGAAGGGGATGGCTGGAGCCATCCCCTTCTCTTATGCGACAAAACGCACCGGCGCCGGACAATGATGTCCGGCGATGACCGACAAAACAGCCCGTCTATTTCACGACAGAACAGGCCGTCTGCGACACTCAATCATTCCATTCCCCTCATTTGAACCAATGCCACTCCGTCATGGTGCCGGTTGTCTCATTGATCTGTACCGCAATATCATAATCTCCCCGACAGCCCAGCAAGGCCGTGGGATGATCATTTTCCATAATCAAATCATAAAACTCAACCGCTATGTCTTGGAATTCCTTTGGAATCTCCAGCTCAGAAAAGAAATCCACTGATTGAGCATTTTTGAAAAATTCAATGGCTGTTTTACTGCATTTTACTATAGTCCCGGTTCGAGTGGTCAGTTCTTTCATGCTTTCGCCGCCTCGCTCATGCCCAGATACATCCCCATCGTTTTTTCATTGTCACAGGCCGCCCGGATCATTTTGGACAGCAGCATCAAATCGTCGATGTATTGGGAGTACACGCAGAACACATCCTCGTCAGAGTCGAAGTGAAACAGATCCACGCCGCTGTTATTTTCCTCAAACTCCCGGATCACGCCCCGGACCAGCCGTTCCCAGTCTCCGCTGCTTCCGGTCAGTCCCAACCGGCAGAATTCTTCTGCCCGGAATCTGTCGCTGATCTTCAGCAGAAGGGAGATCGCATAGGGGTGGTGGGGAATGAGAAAGAATGGCGCGATCTGCTCCGGCTTCACCCAGATTTTGAAGGGCGGGCGCGAATCGGGTATCCAGGGCAGGATCTCCCATTCGTCATCCGGCAGATTTCCGTATTGGTCAATCGCTTTCATCCCATCACCATTCCTTTTCTCATACCGTACTCCAATCGCAAAGCATTTCATTCTGTGTCACCCGGCGCAGCTCGTCCCGCACCTCCATCAGCGCAAAGCCCAGCAGGTTCTGCCCCCTCCACTTCACCGGGTCCTGGGCCTCCGGGGAGCTGGCCGCGAGGCGGATGCCCCAGATGGCATCGTAGGGACTGGCCTCCACCAGCACGCTGTCCCCGGTGGAGAGGAGAAACTCTCGCAGATCGCGGTTCTGACTGAATTTGCACCAGTTGCCACCCAACACAATGGCGTACTTGAACTTGTCCCATACCTTCTGGTCAAAGCCCCGCACCTTGCGGCCCAGGGCCTTGATCTGCTTGGGATCGCTGCACGCCAGGATCTCCTTGCGGATCTCCTCGTCGCCAAACAGCTGGGCTTTGCCTGCCATCATGTACTGCTCCATGCAGAGATAGGTGTCGGCGATGGAATAGAAGTCCTCCATCCACCACTGGCTGAGGCAGCTTTTTGTCAGCTGGCCGTCCTCGGCAGGCTGATGGCCCCAGAACAGGCACAGTTCTTGCGTTCTCCCTGCGGCAAACTCCTGCTGGAGCCACTGCCGGGTGTACTTGGGCTGGCCTTCCAGCTGCCACGCATCCACCCAGAAGTCACCATGCTCCAGCACTTCAACCCTGTCCTCGTCATCCCACCAGCCCTTCCAGGTCACCGGCGCGGGAAAGAGGGTGCGGTATTCCGTCCGCTCCTCCGGGGTGAGGGTGTCCAGCCAATGGCCGAACCGGTCTATGTAGTCCTCCCCATAGCCCATGCGCCAGCCAATGGAGTATCGCTCGATCTCCCGGTGGGCCAGCCAAGGGGGAGGCATGATTTTCTTATCTTGTAGTGCCATAGGGGTTCTCCTTTTCTGTTCAGTGTTATCGCAGTTCTTCTTTTATATCCAGTGGGGCACCGTCCAGAGATGTGATCTGTGACAACTCTGTTTCCGTCAGATTTTTCAGGAAAATGCAGTATTCGTCCGGGTGGCCTCCCACAAACTCCATTTTGGGCATCTCGATCTGCTGTGGGTCGGTGATCCACAGGCAAGGTTCTCCTGTTGCCCAAAACCGAGTCAGAGTAAGAATTTGGCCGTTGTAAATTACTTTCTGTTCCATCCTCATTTCTCCTGCATTTGCCTCAGCAGCTTCACGATCCGCTCCCGGTTCTTTGCGGTTTTCATAAAGGTGGGGAGATGGTCGGCCTGGGTCATTTTCGCTCTTCCCGGCGGCTTTTCCCGCAGGTCGGCGCTGAGATAGCCGATCAGGTAGGCAAGGTGTTCCCGGTTGAGCGCCCAGACCGGTTTGCCCTGGAAGGAGGTCAAAACCCACAGTTCCAGACCGAAATAAGGTTCTCGCCCGTTCTGAATATCAGCAATGTAGGAGAAAGCCTCCGCTGTTTTATGAACTTCTCCCGACATGGTCATTCCACAATAGGGACAGGCCACATGGAGAACCGGAAAGTGCTGCCTTGCCGCATCTTCAATATCCACCCGGTAGTACCTGCCACAGTTTTTGCATTGGTTATGGACATCGTAGCGGTAGACCGTTCGATCCTGAGTCATCCGGTGGCCACAGCTCAGGCAGCGGAAATAGGCGTTATCCTCATCCGCTGTCACCACACCTGCGCCGTGGCACTTGGGGCATTTCACCTGAATGCCAGAGGTCAGGGCGTTGTATGCACTGTACGTAAAGTAGGGTTCATCAATGATTCGGCTCATAAAATGTACCTCAAAAATCACGAAGCTGTTCAAACTTCTCAATCAGGGCATCTTTCTGGAGCATATCGCCTGGCAGGGCATCCAGTATACCCCGCAGGGCCATGTAAATTTCATCCCGTTCCTCGGTTTCGATAAAGCGCATCTTGTTGAAGGTCTGTGTGTAGGCTGCCACCGCATCCAGCGCCTGTGCCTGGGCGTCCTCGCCCGGCTGGTTGGCCAGCTTCATCAGCTGGGAGCGGGTCTTGCGGTATTGATTGGCTGCTTTTTTTGCAGCAGCGGCAGGGATATGCTCCGCACCGTCCCAGCCCCGGAAGGGGTTGTCCAGGTTTTGCGCCAGCCACTCCGGTTTCCGGGGCTTGGTGATCCGCAGATCCATTCCCGGCTTGCTTTTCCAGAGCTGCTTTGCCGCTTTTGCCGCATCTTCCGGCAGGCTGGTCATCCAGAACCAGCGAAGCTCCGGCATCTGCTCCGGGGTGGGGATGTCGTCCGCCCCGAAACCGAACAGGTCGAAGGTGGAGAGGTTCGTCAGTTCCCGGAACCCTCCCACGGCGGAGAAGTTCCCCAGTTTTCCCGGCGCGCCCCAGAGCCGCAGTTCCTTTAAGTGGGGATGGACAGCAGCCAGTCCGGTCAGATCAAAGTCCTTCAGATGGATGCCATGCAGCCCCCATAGGTTTGGCAGTTCCGTGTGCGGGCGGTATTCCCCGATAAATTGGAGGGTCAAACCGCTGCCATCTTCGGGGGCATGGATGGCACAGGCGTCCGGCCCCTTGTTCTGGAACAGGAGCAGCTCCGTTCCCTCACACAGCCGCAGCTCCTCCAGCCCGGTCATGTCCAGCATCAGCTTTCTGATGCTGGTGCCCCGCAGATCAAGTGTCCTCTGACCGTGGTTCAGCAAAGTCACTTTATCAACGAAGGGGTTTTCCCGCAAAAACTCCAGCAGATCCGGGTGCCACCGCTCACAGATGAGGTCGGAGAGACAGGGCAGTGCCTCCAGTTCCAGCGCCGAATCAAATGGTGTGTACTTGTCCATCACCCGATGGCTGCTGACCTTCAGTGGGATACCACCGATCTCCGTTTGTTCGTCGCTCTCCATGGCCTCCTTGAAGGCCCGCCGCCGCTTCTCCGGGATGGCCTGCCACCAGATCTGGAGGTACACATCATAGCCGTCACTCCAGCCGCCGTAGGAGCGGCAGGGCTGGTCGGTGAAGGGCGGAAGTATACCCACCAACTTGTACCGGGGCGGGACCTCCACCGGCACCCGTAGCAGATGAAGGTCACGGGACCAGTACATGAAGTCCCTGTAGAGCGGACGGAGATGGGACAGTTCCTCTGCGGTCAGAGGCGCGTCACCTGCCCAGTCCAGAGAGAGGATCACCGCCCAGGACTGCTTGCTCACCGTGTCCGGCGGCGCGATGTAAGCCACCTGACAGGCGGTGTAGCGTTTCAGATATTGGTTGTAGACGGTATAGACCTCTCCGGCACTGGCTTTCATGGGTTCATGCTCCTCTCATCAGTCTTTCTCTAAATAAAATCCCCATACACAGTTGGAGAACTCTCCAGCGGCAAAGCGGTGGATCTGCCCGTCGATCTCCACCTGCCAGACCTCGAAGGTATGGTCCTGGTGATAGACAGGGTCTTGGACTTTTATCCGCTTGCCGGTGGTTTGCCAGTCGTAGTCAAAGATATTCACACCGAACAATTTACATTGACCCTCTGGGCCAAAGGTTTCATATTCCCATGCCATATGTTCAATTCCTTTTCAGTGACTTGATATACGCGCTCTCCGAGCCGTCCCAGTAGCAGTTCACACACCGGCCATTCTGAAAATGGTGGGGACAATTTGGGTAGCCATAGAGGACATGAGCGCATTCCGGGCACAGCCCCATCATCTGTGAGGAGCCTTTGAAAAACAGGCTGCCGCACTCATCACAGACGGCCAGTTCTTTTTCTGACATGGGGTTCACCAATCCCGTTCCCGGAGGGCCTCCTCAATATCAATCGGAATGCCGAACCACTCCAGAATGTAGGCCACAGTTGCCGCAATACATTCCCGTGCCACCGTTTCGATCTCACTGTCGTTCTCGTCAAGCTCCTCCTGGAGATCATTGATGCCGCAGACTGCCTCGTCCAGCGTTTTCTGTATCACTTCGGTGTTGGTTTCGCCGCTCTCCAGCAGGTCGATGACCTTCTGAAGCTCGTCCTTTACCTTGTCTACCAAAAAAGCAGGATAGTAATCGTCCTGATACATCTCGTCCAGCAGTTTATAATTCGGGTCAAATGCTTTCATGTAAGTGCTCCTCTCATTTTTCCTGTATTGCTTGAAGCCTTTCCCGCCACAGCGTTTCTTCAATTATCTCATCATTTTGGTAAACATGGTCTTTGTCGCGGGCCAAATGGTCAGCGAGCAGAGGCGCGTCCAACGGGGTGCAGACTGTGAAACTGTCCCGATCCGCCCCCTTGATTTCCCGGTTGAGGTAGTACACTCGCTTGGCATCGCGGGAATACCAGTGCCCAAGCAGTTCCCAGGAAGTCAGCTCTGCTTTGGGAAGCTGTTTGCCGTAGGCATAGATCCGTTTCTCATCTCTGGCAAAATAGGTGTCGCCCAAGGAGCGGAAAGAGGAACCTTCCGCGCCCTTGATGACCTTCACCTTTCCGTCCCCGTTATGGAAGTAGACCTGGTGGCTGTCCTTTGCATATCCCTGGGGTGCACCCGATTCGTTCTGGCCATTGTCCAACACCTGGAAAGCCACCAGCTCTGCATCCGGGACTCTCCCGCTGGTGGTGTAGGCGGCTGTTTTATCCATCGCGTAGGCATAGTTTAACACCCGAAACGAAACCGGATCTGCTCCACGCAGGCGAATCCCACCGAGAAAGCAAGCCGTAGAGGATTTGCCCCAGTAATGCCAGCAGCAGAAGTCTTTGGGCGCAACACCTTTCAAAAGGCCGTTTTCATATAGGCCGGAGAAGTAAACCGCTCTATCCTTGAGGAAAAACTCGTTGTCCTCCGGCTCTGTGTTGGTGATCGGTTGGAGCATTTCTTCGTGCTCGGCTGTGATGCTCAACTCGATCTCATCGTCGCTGTAAATTAAGTAGAGCCCATGATGGGCTTTTCCATCAAAATGAAGTTCAATGTCATGGTATTTGAGGATCAAAGACTTCCCGCCGCTTCTCATGGTGGAAACAGCATCGGGCTTGCCGAATACCTCCATAATCTCATCCTGTGACATTCCGAATGTCAGCGGTGAAATGTTCTGGGGATTTTGCAATATTTGATTGCGCCAAATAGTAAAGTCCTGTTTCATAGTTTTCCGTCCAGTGCCTCCACGGTTTTCATGGCAGCGGAATCAAATTTACACGCCCGCAGATCCCGTTCAATCAGGACAAACACATCGGGAAAGCACTCAATTTCATCCTGATAGTCATATTTCGCATACAGTTTCCCATGCTCCGAGATCCAAACCTCTGCCGGGTAGTAGTAGCCGATCTGTCCGATGGGCTGACACCGCTCACCAGCAGTCTGCTCGATCTCTGCCAGATCACAGCCGGACATATCCCGGAAACAGGCGTCCTCCAAGTGGTCCTTAATCCCGTTGATGAGATATGGAAACAGCGCGAATTCAAAGTCGGCCGCCCAGTTCGGATTTTTCTGTGCCAGGTACCACTGACAGCACAGGCCGAAATACTTGCGGTAAAACCGCTGGGTGGCCTTCATCATCGGAACGCCATGATTGGCGTAATACTGCTCCGCAATGGAAATATCCACACTGCGGCCTTCGTACCATCCGGCGTACTCCATCAGCTGCTTGACCTTGCTTTTGAGATCGCCGGAAATGGGGATGCGTTCTTTCGTCATGGTAGTATCCTCCTGTCTTTCGTTACCACAGCCGGTCGATCTGGGTATATATCTTATTCGGTTCTCTGTCCGTAAAACTGGTCAATGAGTCGGTGGATTCCGCAAGCGGCATCACATTCAAAATGTCCAGCACATAATACCAGATCCCGGTGTCCCAGTCTCGGAACCGCCCATTGCAGACAGCCCGACCATAATCACCAGGAATCAAATCCAGTGCCAGCTCATTGAGGGGCTGTTTTTGCCCGGTCTTATCATAGGTATATCGCTCCGGCATCGCACCAATATGCCAATCATAGCGGTAACGCACCTGGATTCCGGACTCCTGCTGAATCAGTTCAAAAGGGTGAAGCAGCATTGTACCATTAGGCTTCCATTCCATCAGTCTGCGACAGTCCTTATCGATCTGAAATCCATCGGGTCTCTGTAAGATCGATATAAAGTGTGTAGGCAGACCAAAGGAATAGTAAGAGAAGAAGTCTTTCGGCAGCCGCATGGCTTTGGGATATTGATTCCGCTGTACAGCGCCATTTCCGCCCCGACAGTCTTTATACCATTGCAGGCGGATCTGCTGGATCAGAAGTGTGGGCAGATATTTTTCTCTTTTTCGTTCCTCAGCTTTCATGTGTGATACAGAAAATCTCCTTCTTCAAATCAAAGTAGATCACCATCAGTTCGTCGGTGATCTCCGGGTTAAAGGACAGATCCATAATGAAAACTTGTTGATCCATCTTGTAATCCACCAGGCTGCCAAAGCGATCAAGCCGCAAAAAGTCCACCATCTCGGCAAAGGACAGCTTGGCCGGGTCGGTTCCCGGAAAAAGTTCCGCCGCAATATCCGGGTCTACATCGTCCCGGTAGAACTCCATGAAAAATGTCACAACGCCATGGTAGCGGCTGTCCTCGTCCACCAGCGCCGCTTTGATGGCGGCTTTGGCCTTCTCCGCCAATTTCTCCGCCTCATCCAGCATTTCTCCCACCGCATCCATGGCGGTAGGATCAGCTGTCAGTTCTTTCTCTACATCGAAGAGAAAGGGCAGTCCCGATTCATCGGGAAAGGTGAAGATTTCCTCGCCAGGGGTATATGTAAAATCAATGCGTTTACAGTTCAGTTTCATCATGGTATCCTCCTTACTCCTCAAACTCGC